>Ga0310813_10000230_pt1 | contig 40587 bp, 35 predicted proteins | sample YN3metagenome_FD_203086 | JGI IMG/M metagenome (GOLD analysis project Ga0310813, IMG submission 203086) | Soil microbial communities from experimental microcosm in Duke University, North Carolina, United States - YN3 | ecosystem: Engineered > Artificial ecosystem > Soil microcosm > Unclassified...
CTGGATCGACCCCGGGGCAGGGTAGGCGGGATAGTCGAAGCTCAAGGTGTAAACCGGCTGCGATCCACGCGTCGCTTCGAGATCGAACAGATAGGTGCGCTGGTCGGTGATCACCATCAGGTTGCTGCGCGCGCCGGCGATCAGTGGCTTGATGAAGAGGTAGTTGCCGCGCTTGTTGGGGGTGACCTGCCAGGCCGCGCTGTCACCCACCGCGACATTTTCGATCCGCTCGTCGGCGCCGAAGCGGATCGAGCTTTGATAGCCAGGCTTGGCGGTGAAGCGCACCACCTCGTCGGGGGTGAACATGATCGAGCGAACCCGCGCATCCGATGCCGTCGCGGCCTGACCGGCGAGCAGCAGCAGAGGGGCGAGGGCGAGTGGAAGCAACTTCATGAGACCGGCTTTCCTGGAGATTTGCTGGGCGCCGCGGGGGAACGGAAGCGGGTGCCTACCCCTTGCACGCGTCGGTCGGTGGCAACGGCTCGGGAGGCGAAGGTATCGGCCGCGGTTCCGCTTGTGGCCGTCAGCACCGGTATGCGGCGATCCGCCACGGCGCCCGGCATGCCCGTGTCGTTGGCGGGCATCTGGGTCGCACTGACGATGGCGCGGACCCGGTCGGATACCGGAGGAACAGGCGGCGCGGCGTTTTGTTCGGCAGCCTGGACGGCATTCGAGGCGCCTGCCGCGCCCACGGCTGCGCTGCCACCGTTGGCGACGCGCTCGTCATTGACCGACTCTCGTCCACCGCGGCCGATCCGCCAGCCGGCGACAATGGTGCTCGAGACCTTGAGCACCAGCACCATCAACGCGACGTAGACCGATGCGCCAAGGAACATCGATACCGCCGCGCGCATGCTGACCGGGCCCATGGCGAGCTCCGCCACGATCGGCGCGAGCAGGGCCAGAGCAGCGCCGCCGATCAGCACCGTGAACAGGGGCACGATCGCGAACAACACCGCACCCTTGAGCCAGCCGACGAACAAGCCGTGGGTGCCGCGAAACAAGGCGAAGACGATGAAAACGGGTCCGATCGCCAGCAGGGCGGCAAGCGCGATGCGGGCGACCAGCAGCACGCCGACGGTGCCGAGCAGAAGCATCAGCGCGGCCATCCACAGCACGTCGCCGGCGGTCCATCCGGCGGCCTGCGCGGGGGCGGGGGTGATGCCGTTGACTGCCGAGACCGGGGCCGGCGTACTGGCGACCTCGGCTGCGTTGGCGACTGCGGTAAACAAGGTGTCGAGACGGTTGGCAAAGGCCGCGGTGGCCGAGCCTTGCTGATTGGTCACCACTGCCGCGATCTGATCGGGCGCGCCAGTCAGCAGGGTCCAGACCACGCTTTGATAGGCGATCCAGCTGGTGGCGAAGGTCAGGACCAAACCCAGCGTCATCATGCGCGGCGTCAGCATGCTGAGGCCGATGCGCGAGCGACCGGTCAGCAGGTTCACGGCAAGCAACGCGATGTACAAGGTCAGCAGCAGCGTCAGCGCCGTGCCGAGCCGGCCGTCGGGTCCGAACAAACGGCCGAACGCGCCCGCCGCCGCTTCCGCCGTCGCGCAGTCCACCGACCTGAGAACGTCGGCGATGCCCGAGGCGGTCGACGGGGAAAGCGGTGGACAGCTGCTCATTCCGCGGCCTGCAGCCAGGGGGTGTAGTCGTCGTCGGGTCCGGCCGGCCAGGCGGTTCCGGTGAGATGCGGATACCAGGCGGCCGGATGCTCGCCGTAGAGGGCACGCAAGCCGTCGAGGCGGCGCACGCTGGCTTCGCGGCCAGACAGCACCGTCAGCACCTCCGGCATTCCCGACAGGTCGAGCCGGACGACCACCGAATGGTTGGCGTGACGGACCAGGAAGCAGCGGCTGTGAACGGGGAGCGCCCGGATCAGGTCGAGTTCGTGTTCGGACAGGCCGAAGCCCGTGCAATAATCCTCGGCTCTCGCCTTGGCATTGGGCATGAAGATGCCGGTCGCGGTCTGCTCCACGATCGCGGAACTGATGCTGCTTTCCAGCGCGTCGCGGGCGGACTGGGTGCCGAAGCCGACCAGCGCATTGCGTTTGCGAAGCGTCTTGAGCCAATCCCTGATGCGCCCGGTGAAGACGGGATCGTCGAGCGCTTTCCAGCCTTCGTCGATCAGGATCATCGCCGGTTCGCCGCTCAGCCGTTCGTCGATCCGGTGGAACAGGTAGAGCATGGTCGGCGTGCGCAGCCGCGGATTGTCGAGCAGCGCGGTCATGTCGAACCCGATCAGCCTGCGGTCGAGATCAAGTTCGTCCTCGGCATTGTCGAACAGCCAGGCATGTTCGCCCGATCCGACCCACGGTCCCAGCCGCGAGACGAGATCGCCTTCCTCGGGACGGCTGTTTCCGGCAAGGAGTTCGCGGAAATGGCGCAGGCGGCGGAAGGCCGGATCATGTTCGAAGCAGGCGTCCACCGCTTCGGCGATGATCCGCAGCTCGTGTCCGTTACTGACCTGCAGCAGGATCTCCAACCAATCGCGCAGGAACGCCCGGTTGGCCGGCGTGTCGGGCAGCTGGAGCGGGTTGAAGCCTGTCGGCTGACCCGCCGACAGCCGTGCATAATGACCATCCATCACCCGCACGAAGATTTCGGCGCCGCGGTCCTTGTCGAAGATGACGGTGCGCGGGCTGAAGCGCTGGGCCTGCGCGGCGAGGAAGTTCAGCACCACCGTCTTGCCCGATCCCGAGGGCCCGATGACGGTGAAATTTCCAAGGTCGTTTTCGTGGAAATTGAAGTGATAGGGCGTCGCGCTGGTCGTTTCGAACAGGGCGGTCGCTTCACCCCAATGATTGCCCTCGGCCCGGCCGAGGGGAAAGCCGTGCAGCGACAGGAAGCTCGCCGCATTGGCGCTGCTGATGAGGGCGCGGCGCACGATGTAGGTCTCGTTACCCGGAAATTGCGCCCAGAACGCCGGCTCCAGATTGACGTCTTCCCGAACCGCGATGGCGCCGAGGTCGGCCAGCGCCGCCGCGGCTTCCGCGACCGCTTCGTCGAGAACGGCAAGGTCGCCGACCATCAGGCTCAGGGTCAGGTGGTGGTCGCCGAAGGCTGCCTGGCCGGCCGCGAGGGCGTCCTTGGCTCCGAGCATTTCCCGGCGTTCGGTGGTCGCTTCCTCATCGGTGGCGCGAAGCCGGCGGATGGCGAGGTCCATCCGCTCCTTGGCGACCTGGCGGTCGGCGGGCGCGAAGCTTTCGGTCAGTACCAGTGCGCGGGGCAGGCGAAGCAGGCCGTCGACCATGCCCGGGCGGGTGGTTCCGGGATATTCCTTGATCGACAGGGTGCCGGCAAAGCTGCGCCCCGACGGCCCGCTCCGCTCAAAGGCGTCGAGGCCGAAGCTGATCCGCGAATAAGGGAGGTGCTGGCCAAGGTCGGTCGCGGGGTCGGGGGCGAGCACGGGCCGAAGCTCGCCGTTGAACAAGGCCGACAGCAACTCGCATGGTTCGGAACAGCGCCCGCCCGGACCAGCGTAGCCGCCAAGCTGGCGTGCGCCATAATCGGCAAGGCCGGCGACCAATGCGGTGGCGGCGGCATCGAGATCGCGCAGCGCTTTCGGGTCATGCTCGATCTCGGACTTGCCGCGTGACAGCTTGCGCGCAATCCGTTCGGGCCAGCCGGTCTTGCCGCGCGCGGGGCGCCGGACGATGGTCAGGAACTGGTCGTTGACGAACATCTGCCGGCCGCCGAGCCGGGCCCGCCATTGTTCGTCGAGGTGACGGGCGAAGGCGGGGCCTTCCACCGCGGACAGCGAGGTAGAGATCGGCCGCCGGATGATGTGACGGTACAGAACGAAGCGGGCGTCGAGTGTTCCGCGAAGCAGCATCTCGCGCACGCCGTGGGCATGATTGAGCTCGTCCGCGTCGGCCGTCTCGAACGCCATTCCCGGCACATGCAGGCAGCGCATCAGCGACCCGTCGCGAAGCTCTATCGTGCGTTCGTCAAGCAGTCGCCGATAAGGCAGGCGATCCCCGGCGCGCTGCTCCTTTCTCGCCCAGGCGGCCATGCCGCGCGTTCCTGACTGGCGTGCGGTCATGGCGAATAGCTGTTGCAACCCCACTTTTTCCAATTGGCGACCCGTGGGCAGCGGCTGACCTTGGTCAGCCACAGGTCGAAAACCCGCGGCTCGCGCAGGCAGGCGACATAGCCGATGCCGTGGACCAGCAGCGCGATCGGCAGCGCGAGGAAGGAGCCGGTGATGAGAAAGGCTTCGGTCGTCACCGCGGCATTGATGACGAAGAAGTTGTAGGTGACGCCCGCGAACATCTGTGGCCTGGTCAACGCTCGGAACACAGGGTCGCGGTGGAGGCTGGTCACCTTCCTATCCCGACACTGCCGCGGTGGTGCGAATACCCGACACGATCGCGGCCGAGCCGAACAGCACGAAGCAGCCGACGATCACCGTCGCGCCGAAGCGCCAGTTCATCCGGCCGGTCAGCATCATGAACCCGACCATCGCGACCGCGATTACGGCGACGGCGGTGGCGACATTGCCGAGCAACGTTCCTTGGAGCCATGCCAGCGCGGACACGATTGGTCCCGACCCCTGCGGATCGGTGGTCTGCGCCATGGCGGGCGAGGCCGAGGCCAGCAGGACCAAGGTTGCCAGTGGAGTGATGTTCTTCATCGTGACCTTCCTTGCGAAGTGGTCGAATTGCTGAGGCGATCGACGATTGACCGTACGTAATTCTGAGTTTCGCGGATGCGCGGAATGCCGCCCGCGCGAATGACCCGGCCCGGTCCGGCGTTGTAAGCCGCCAGCGCGCGTTCGACGTCGCCGTCGAAGCGATCGAGTTGCTGGCGAAGGTAGCGCGCCCCGCCGGCCAGATTGGCGGCGGCATCCAACGGATTGACGCCTAGATCCCGCGCGGTTGCCGGCATCAACTGCGCAAGCCCGATCGCTCCGACCGGCGAACGCGCATCGCTGCGCCACCGGCTTTCCTGCCAGACCAGGGCCTCGAGCAGGGCGGGGCTAATTTGATGCTGTTCGGCAAGTTGTTCGACCAGGCCGGCGTAAGCGACCGGGGACGACGACGCGGCCGCGATCGTGATCGCATCGGCGGGAAGTTGCAGATCGCCGATCTGCTCGACTTCGCCGCCGGTCGGGGACACGTTGCCGCGGTCGGCGGCACGCACCAGGACTGTGCCATCCTTGTTCAGTTCGATCACGTCGGCCCGAGCGGGATTGGCAGCTGCTAGCGCCAGGCAGGCCAGGCCAGTCGCGGCGGCGCGGCGTGCCACGCCTCCGCGACTGGAATTCAAGGCAGACCCTTGCATCATGACCTTCCGTCTGGGTCAGCCAGCCGTACTGGTGTTGACCGAGCCGTTGACGCCATTGGGGAAGAAGCCGCCCCTCGGCACCGCGCCGGCGTTCAGGTAGACGATGTTGAGAACGTCGCCTGGAGTACGGCTGTACGCGATGCCGTCGGCGTCGGTCGGCACGATGTTGGAGGCGCCGTTTGCGCCGCGCACGCCCTGGTCGACATCGGTCGGCCCATCGAGCGAATCGCGGGCATTGGAAATCCGCTCCGTGGCATCGATCAGGGCCGGAAGTGCGATACCCTTGGCATAAAGTACGGTCCGAACGAGTCCGGCGTGATAGGCTTCGGCGCCCAGGATACCGGCTGCTGCCGACAGGAACACTTCGCTCTTCAGCAGGGGCGAAGCGCCCTTGTAGGCAGTGACGCCGACATCTTCGAAGATGTAGGCGCCGAGCAGGAAGTTCTCGTCGCTGGCATAGGGATCGAACGACTGGCCTTGCGTGATCAGGCCGGCCGCGACCGCTGCCTGCGAGAACGGGCCGGTCGGCGACGAGCTGATGTCGATCGCCGGCTGCGCCACGGCCGAACTGCCCAGGGCAGTGCGCAGGAAGACGACGTGCTGACGTTCGTCGACCGCAATCTCGTTCGCATATTGGCGCACCACCGGATCGGTGAAGGTCACCGCACGCCCGCCGGTCGCCGCGCCCTGCGTTCCCGTACCCGTCAAGAGATTGGCGGGAAGGCCCGAGCCGGTCGCTGCGAAGCTATAGAATTGTGCTTCCAGATATTCGAGGTTGAGCGCGAAATTGAGGATGTCGCCGTCGGACAGGCCGGTGGCCGGTGGCGGGGTGTTGGCACCCGGATCGACACCGAGGCCGTCGCCGCCACCACCACCGCCGCCGCAGCCACTGACCGCCGCCGCTCCGGCGAGGGCCGTCGAGATACCGGCGAATTTGAGGAATGCCCGGCGCTGCTGGCGGCGAGCCGCCTGACGCTCGCCCAGTTCGGCAATGAGATCTTGCTGGTTCATGAGACCGCTTTCCTGTCTGGAGTTCTCAGCCGGCGCTGCTGACGGTGATGGCGCCATTGACACCATTGGGATAGAAGCCGCCCCGCGGGACCGCTCCAGGGTTCAGGTAGACGATGTTGAGGACGTCGCCCGTGGTCCGACCGAACACCAACGCATTCTGATCCGTCGGCACGATGTTGCTGGCATTGCCGATGGCAGCCACGCCCTGATCGTCGTCCGCCGGGTTGTCGAGCGAGTCGCGGGCGTTGGAAATCTTCTCGGTCGCGTCGATCAAAGCCGGAGTCTGGATGCCCTTCCGGTACAAGGTCGTGCGCACGATCGCCGCATGATAGGCCTCGACCGCGAGGATTCCGGCCGCCGCCTCGGTGAAGGTACGGTTGGCGAGGAGGGGAGCCGCACCCTTGTAGGCGGTGACCCCGACATCCTCGAAGATAAAGGCGCCGAGCAGGAAGTTCTCATCGCTTGCGTAGGGATCGAAACTCTGCCCCGGACCGACCAGTCCGGCGGCCCGCGCGGCGGTCGAGAAGGCCCCATTCGGATCGGTACCGATGTCGATCGCCGGCTGGGCCACGGCGGCCGTGCCGAGCGTACGACGCAGGAAGTTCACATGCGCGATTTCGTCCTGCGCAATCTCGCGGGCATATTGCGCCACGACCGGATCGGTGAACGCGACCTGGCGGCCACCGGTGGCCGCACCCTGGGTTCCGGTACCGCTCAGGCTGCTGTTGGGAAGGCCCGTTCCGAACACCGCGAATGAGTAGAATTGCGCTTCCAGATATTCGAGGTTGAGCGCGAAATTCAGGATGTCGGCATCCGACACCGTGTGCGCAAAAGCGCGCGAGCTCATGGTCGCGGCCGCAACACCAATTCCGGCCGCGTAGACCCCAAGGGATTGCACAAAAGAGCGGCGGTCTTCTCGCCGTTTTGCTCGAGCTTCCAAGATTTCGAGCATTGTATCGTCGGCCATTGCACGCCTCCGGTTGGGGTGTCGGAATGCGGCGAATGTCCCGAGTTCGATCAGCGTTGCCAAGAGCGCGTGAACTCCCGGTACGCCCCCGTACGTTCAGCGACCCTAAGGCAACTCTGTCTGCTTTAGGTTCCATTTAAACTTATAAAAAACTTCGTCTTTTTTGCATCCGGGATCGAGGGAGCCCCGTACCTCCGCGCGGAGGTTGCATTGCTGTTACATTGTGAATCCGACATCGCCATGCCGTTGCCGGAAAGGCGCCCGACTGGGTTCCTTGCGCGGTTGTGCGACACCGATTTTGCCCAGTTGAAACCAAGTCTCGAACTTGTCGAGGTCACTCGCGGCGCCATGCTGGTCGCGCTCGCCGACGTCGGGGACTTCGTCTATTTTTCGCAAGGTCCGCTGATCTCGCTGAACCAGGGCAATGCGGTTGAGGTAGCCTTGGTCGGAAGCGAAGGCGTCGTCGGTTGGCCGACACTGGTCGGATGCGCGGCATCACCGTTCGAAGCGACTGTCTGCGGCCGCGACGGTTGGATTTTTCGGGTGCGCGGCGAGCATCTTCGTGCACTGATCGTAGCGCGTCCGTCGATCGGTCTGATGCTGGTCGGCTTCATCAATGCGGTCGGGCTGCAAATGGCAGAAACGATCGGTGCCGCAGCATCGCATTCGCTGGAGCGACGGTTGGCCCGCTGGATTTTACTTCGGCACGATCGAATGGGCGGGGACGAAATACCCGTTCACCACGACGACATTGCCGGAAACCTTGGTACCCGCCGCGCGACGATTACCGACACGCTCCACCTTCTCGAAGGCGCCGGCCATGTCCGCGGCCGCCGCGGTCGGATCATCGTTCGGGACCGCCGAGGTCTCGAGAGCGTGGCGGGCGGATGCTACGGCTCGTCCGAAGCCTTTTATCGCTCGGTGCTCGGTCCGTTCGGCAAATCGCTGCCGTCCCGCGCCGATCGTGTGGAAATCAACCGCCACTGAGGGAGCGGCTTGATCAAAGAAAAAGGGCGGCCTCCTCGCGGAGCCGCCCTCTCTTGCATGGGTAGAGTGATCAACCCCGAACAGGTGCCACTTCGGGCGGGGGCGGCGGGGGCGGCGGCACAGGGCAAGTGTCGCTGGCCAGAACGACCGACCCGTCAGGGCAGGTCTGCGTTGCCGGAGGCGGCGGCGGCGGCGCGGCTTCGACCGGCGGTGGGGGCGGCGGCGGTGGGGGCGGAGGAGGCGCCGACCGGCCAAAATTGAAGGTCAGGCTGGCCAGCAGCGAATGGCTGCGGAACTTGCGGTCGAAGGCGGTGAACAATGCCGCGCTGGTGGTCTGGTCGACGATGGTCGGGTTCGCCGGATTGACGACGAACCGATTGGCGTTGCCGACGAGATTGACGCCGCTGTCGTCGGTCAGGTTCAGTCGCTCGGTCATGAAATAGCGGTACTTCAGGCCGAAATCGATGTTGTCGCTGATGGCGTAGCGCGCGCCGGCGATCAGCTGGTAGGCCCAGGCGTTGTCCTTGGCACTGGCGAACCTGACGCGGGCGCGGCCCGCGCCGCCACCGGCATAAAAGGAGAGTCCGTCCTCATTGCCGAGGTCGATCAGGGCGTTGACCATCCCCGAATAGATGCTTGCCCGCCCGTCGAGGGTGAAGTCGGAAGCGGTGAGCGCGCGCACGCCCGGTGCTCCGGGATCGGGAACGGCGGACGGGCGATTAAGCGCGGTGTTGAGGCTGGTGACGAAGCCGCTGTCGATGGTGAAACCGTCGAGCTTGGCGCGCTTGTAGCCGAATTCGCCTTCCACCCTTACCGGACCGAAATCGTAGCCCAGCAACGCATCGACGTCATAACCGCGGCGGTAATCAAGGCGGATCGCATTGCCAGCGCGAAAGTCGGCGGGCCCGACCGGTGCCGCCGGCGTCGCCGGCGACTGGGTCGTCGTATAGTCGACAAGGATGTCGCCGCTCTGGTTTCGGGGAAACAAGATGCCGCCTTCGATACCGATGTAAGGTTGCCCATCGCGAGCAACGGCGGGAGCGGCGACAGCGAGGCTCGCCGTGGCCAGAAGGAAGAGCTTGCGCATGATATCTCCTGTTCGCGTCGGCCAAGTGTTCGCCCGCCGGCCGCTTTTGCCAAGCAACTCCATTATCCGGTACGGCGGCGTACGTTTGGCGCTGTGGCGATGCTCAATGTTCGCTTGGTTCCGTGCGTGAATTGTCTTTCCCGCGGGTGCGACAAATTTATGCCAGTCGGTTGCGGACTTGCCGTTGGCACGCACCTCGTCGGTTTCGGTCCACTTTGAAGCGACAGGCAAGGTAACCTTCAGTCAGCCGGTTTACCTTGTTTGCAGCCAAGGACCCAGCGACATGACAATTCATCCCAGGAACTGCTTTCTGCTTCTCGCGTCGCTTGCGGGATGGGCCAGCGTTGCCGAGGCCGGCACGGTGCAGACCACCATGAACGTGTCCGCAACCGTGCAGAGTTCATGCCTGGTGAGCGCGGCCCCCATGGTGTTCGGCAGCTATGATCCGACCAGCGCGACGCCGACCAATGCGACCGGCCTGATCACCGTGACCTGCACGACGGGGACGAATTTCGTCGTCGGGTTAAATGCGGGCACGGCGGCGGGTGCGACGGTGTCGACGCGGCAGATGTCGAATGCGGCGCAGCGATTGAATTACGGCCTGTTCACCGACGCCAGCCGGACCAGCAATTGGGGCAATACCTCCGGCGTGGATGCGCTGCCGCCGATCACCGCGACGCTGGTCCCAAGCGTGATCACCGTGTACGGCCAGATCGCGGCCCAGCAGAACGTGCCCGCGGGAGCCTATTCGGATACCGTAACGGTCACGGTGACCTACTGAACGATGCGCGTCGTCGCCCTCCTGTGCGCTCTTGCCGGAGCCTGTGTCGGCTCCACCGCGAACGCAGCCGCGCGGATGGCGGTGGCGCCGATCAGGATCGAACTGGCGTCGAGCGCCAATTTCTGTGCGCTGCACGTGAGCAACCTTGGCCAGGACAAGGTGGCGGTGCAGGTGCGCGGGTTTGCCTGGTCGCAGGATGCCGATGGCGCGGACCGGCTCGACCCAGCCGACATCGCGATCAACCCTTCGATCATGGAACTGCAAGCGGGGCAGAAACGGCTGGTGCGGTGCAGCCTGCCACCTCACGCCGGTGCAAAGGAAAGCAGCCACCGCCTGCTGATCGACGAATTGCCGCGGGGCAATCCCGCGCCGGGGACCATGCAGACGGTATTGCGGCTGAGCCTGCCGATTTTCCGCAAGCTCGCTGGCGCTGCACCGGCCCTGCAATGGAGCGTTGGCGACGGCGCCGCGCTGGAGCTTCGCAACACCGGCGGAGCGCATGCCCTGATCGGCAAGCTCATCCTCACCCGCGCAGGGCAAAAGACCGAGACGATCGAACGCGGCTTTTATCTGTTGGCAGGCGCGCACCGTGTCGTTCCGCTCGCTGGCGATGCGGCCGGTATCACCCGGGTCGAGGCGGTCATGGACACCGGCAAGGTGGATGTCGTCGCCAAGGCCGTTGAGTGACCGCATGCCGGTCAAACGCGGCCGCGATCGGTTCGCCGGCCGGTGCGCGCTGTCCCTGTCGCTAGTTTTCGCGCTTGCGCCCGAAGTTCGTGCCTCGCCAGCCGCGCCGTCGAAAGGCTCGGTGTCGTCGCTTGCGACAGTGAAGCCCGTCGGCCTGGTCCTGAATGGCTTGCCCCGGGAACAGCCGACGTTGGTCGGGACCGTCGGGGGTCAACTGGCGATGCTTCGCGACGACCTCATCGCGCTCGGGATCGTCGTGCCAGCCGCGCAAAATCATCTTCGGATCGGAGAACAGGATTTCGTTCGTTTGTCGGACGTCGCCGGGCTTTCGGGACGGCTCAGCGAAGACGAGGACTCGCTGCTGCTGTTTGCGTCGCCCTCGGCCTTCGTGGCACCGCGTCGTTTGGCGCGGGTGGGGGCCGCTGCGCCCCCCGTCAGCACCATTCTTCCGCTCGGCTTCCTCGGCTACGACGTGTCGCTCGCCAATGAGCGGGGCGGGGTTCGGGCGAGCGGATTGTTCGACGCCGGAGCGTCGGGCAGTTGGGGCGTGGCGGGAACGACCGTGCTATTGGCGGCCGCCGGGAAACGGCCGGTTCGACTGGACAGCAGTTTCCAGCGTGACTTTCCGACGCAAAGGTTGCGGGTCGTCATCGGCGACAGCTTTACCCGGGCAAGCGATTTCAACGGTTCGGCGCGCTTCGGCGGCGTGCGGATCGGAACCGATTTCGCGCTGGCGCCGGGCGAGATCGACTATCCCTTGCCCGTGCTAGCGGGTTCGGCGCTGGTGCCCTCCACTGTCGAACTGCTCGCCGCCAGCGGTCGGCAGAGCCACGAGATCGGACCCGGTCGCTTCCTGATCGAAGCACCGCCGGTCATCAGCGGCGCGGGCGAAGTCGTCATGACGATCGCGGACGTCACGGGAGCGGTGCGGCAGGTGCGGCAGAGCTTCTACACCAGCAATCGCCTGCTTCGACCGGGGCTGAGTGACTTCTCAATCGAAGCAGGCGCTTTGCGTCGACGCTACGGTCAGCGCAGCGCATCCTATGGTCCCGCCTTCGCGGCGTTGGGCCTTCGCCGGGGTCTGAATTCTTCGATCACGGCCGGGGCTCGGATCGAGGCGAGCCAGGCCTCGGTCATGGGCGGGACGACTGTGAATGCAGTGATCGGACGCGTCGGCGAAGTCGCCGTGGCGGGGGCCGTGTCGCGCAGTGATGCGGGGGTCGGCTCCTTGTGGCGCGCGCAGGTGCAGCGGCTGGGGCCGCGAGGGTCGTTACAAGCCAGCTACCTGCGAAGCAGCGGGTCCTTCGTGCGTATGGGCGAAGGTCGCAAGGTGCCTGGCGCTGCCCGTCGCCATGAGTTCAGCGCCGCCGCTAGCCTAGTCCTCCCCGTCGGCCAGATCAGCGCCGGTGTGGTCGATGCCCGTCTTCGCGACGGCTCGCGTTACCGCCTCGCCTCGGCCAGCTATTCCGCGAGCTTTAAAGCGGTCTTTCTGTCGGCCAGCCTGCGCGCTTCGCGCCTTGCCGGGGGAACCGACAAAGGCTTCCTCCTGTCGCTCAGTCGCCCGCTGGGACGCCATGGCAGCGCTGCGCTCACTGCCGACAAGGGGCAGGTGACGAGCAGCTATCAATGGAGCGCACTCGATCGGCAAGGCGTCAGCTTCGGCGTCGCGTCTACCCGTTCGGGCGGCGATATGCGCTTCAATGGTTATGCGCTTGCATCGAGTTCGTTCGGCGACCTCGAAATGACGGCATTCAGGACAGACCGGCGGCTGGCGATGCGGGCAAGCGCGCGCGGCGCATTGGTGTTGATCGAAGGCCGCGTGGTGCCGACGGCACGCTTGCACGATGGCTTTGCTCTCGTCGAAGTCGAGAGCAAGGCGGGCGTTCGCATTCTTCAGGAAGGACGGCCGGTCGCGCGAAGGGCGAGGGCGGGGCGTCCGGTTCTGCTGACCGGCCTGCAGCCCTTTGCCGCCAATCGTGTCGGCATTCGTACCGAAGACCTCCCGCTCGACATCGACCTCGACGACGAGGAGGGCGTGGCCGTTCCGGGCTTTCGCCAGGCCGCGTTGGTTCGCTTCGGAACGACCGAAGTCCGCGCCCCGCGAACGCTCGCGCTGGTCGATGAGCATGGCCGGCCGATCGGACCGGGGTTCGACGTCATGCTCGACGAGAAGCGGATCGGCGTCACCGGGCATGACGGATTGGTCTTCCTTGCCGGGGGTGGCGACGGGCGACGGTTGCGAGTGGAGACGATGGAAGGTTGGTGCGAGGCGATGGTGCCACTGCTGCTGAGAACAAGCAGCATCGGACCCGCAGCGCCGATCCTTTGTCGGCCTATGCCCGGGGAGCGTGCGCAATGATCCTTGCTGTCGTGTCCCGACCTTGGTGGCACCTTATCGCGGCCCTGATCCTCGCGATGCTGCCCGCCGCGGCCAGCGCCTGCGTCTCGTGCTCGTGCACGACGTCGGCCTCGTCGCTCAGCTTCGGCACCTACGATCCAGTGTCGGCTTTGCCGCGCGATGCGAGTGCGCTCGTGTCGATCGACTGTAACGGCCTTGTCGCGCTTCTCGGCGTGGTGGAGGTGCGGGTCGGACCAGGCAGTTCGAACAATCAGCTGCAAAGGACGATGGTGCAGGGCGGCACCGGGCTGAACTACAATCTTTATGCGGATATCGCGCGGACCCAGATATTGGGCGACGGGACGGGCGGAACGGCCATCGCCACCGCCAGCCTCAATGGGCTTCTGACCTTCAGCACCGTGGTCCCGGTCTTCGGGCGAATACCGGCGGGCCAGTGGGTGGGAAGCGGGACTTACACCGACACGGTAATCATCACCGTCCAATATTGATTGCCTGAATCGTCACTTCGCGGAGCCTTGGCGAAAGCCCTTGATTCCTCGGGTCTGCGCGGCTTTGCATGACGCAATTCCAGATTGGAGAGCATCCCATGACCGCAGCCTATATCGTCGATGCCCGCCGCACTGCCGGCGGCAAGCGGGGCGGGGCGCTGCGTGACTGGCACCCGGCCGATCTCGGCGCGGCGGTGCTGAATGCGCTGGTCGATAAGAGCGGGATCGATCCGGCCGCGATCGAGGATGTCATCGTAGGCTGCGTCAGCCAGATCGGCGAACAGAGCTTTCATGTCGGCCGCAATATGGTGATGGCGAGCAAGCTTCCCGACAGCGTGCCGGCGGTCACCATCGACCGGCAATGCGGCAGCAGCCAGCAGGCGCTGCATTTCGCCGCGCAAGCGGTGATGAGCGGGACGCAGGACGTCGTCATCGCCTCGGGCGTCGAAAGCATGACCCGGGTGCCGATGGGCACGCCGGTGATCCTGCCGATGCAGGCGGGGATCGGGCAGGGGCCATGGTCCAAGGCGATCCTCGATCGCTACGGCGTCACCGAGTTCAGCCAGTTCACCGGCGCCGAGATGATCGCGAAGCAATATGGCATGAGCCGCGAGGAGCTCGACACCTTTGCGCTCGGCAGTCACCAGAAGGCGGAGGCGGCGATCGGAGCCGATGCCTTCGCCGACGAGATCGTGCCGCTCGAAGTCGTCGACGCCGACGGCAACCGCCATCTCCACACCCGCGACGAGGGCGTTCGTGCCGGCGCGTCAATGGAAGGGCTTGCCAGCCTCAAGACGCTGAAGCCCGATGGCGTCATCACCGCGGGCAACGCCAGCCAGATCTGCGACGGTGCGAGCGGCGCGCTGATCGTCAGCGAGCGCGGGCTGAAAGAGCATGGCCTGACCCCGCTGGCCCGCATCGACAATCTCACCGTCACCGCTGGCGATCCGGTAGTGATGCTGATCGAACCGATCCGCGCCACCCGTCGCGCGCTCGAGCGGGCGGGGCGGGCGATCGGCGACATCGATCTCTACGAAGTCAACGAAGCCTTTGCTCCGGTACCGCTCGCGTGGCTGCGCGAGCTCGACGCGGATGCCGAGCGCCTCAACGTCAACGGCGGCGCCATCGCGCTTGGCCATCCGCTGGGCGCCAGCGGGACCAAGCTGATGGCGACATTGGTTCACGCCCTGAAGGCGCGAGGCAAGCGCTTCGGCCTGCAGACCATGTGCGAAGGCGGTGGCATCGCCAACGTCACCATCGTCGAAAGTCTCGCCTAGCTTCTGCCCTCGGCGGAATCACGGTCTCAGGGCTCACGCAGGTCTGCGGAATTGAGCTGCACCCACTCGGCGCCCGTTTCTTCACTTCGTGACGGAACCGGTACGGGGGTTCGGCATTGGCAAATCAGGCTCTGCGTATTGGAGCCGCGACGTCACAAACCGGCTCCATCAAGGCTTGACCCGAAGGGGACATGCCGACGCGCAAAGGAAGCTTCATGGCCAGCATCACCGCGCCGCGACGGGTCATTCACCCGGTGCACGCCCTTCTCCTCGGCTCGAGTTTTTCGCTCTTTCTCGGCGCCTTGCTGGCGGACTGGGCCTATACGTCGACCAAGGAAGTGCAGTGGGTCAATTTTGCGGCCTGGCTGAACGCAGGAGCCCTGGTATTCGCCGGGCTGGCGCTGGTCTGGGCGGTCGTCGATTTCTTCCGTTCCGACGTGATCAGGGACCGGCCGGCGGTCGTCTACCTGCTGATGCTGCTCGCGACCTTTGTGATCGGCTTCATCACCGCCCTTATTCACAGCAAGGACGCCTACGCCGCGATGCCGGCCGGGCTGATGATGTCGCTGATCACCTTCCTCCTCGTCGCCGCGTCCGTCTGGCTCGGCTTTTCCACCTTGCGCTCGGGAGCCCGTCGATGAAGTCGCCCACCCTCTTCGCCGCCGTGTCGCTGGCGTGCCTGTTGTCGGCGTGCGGCGGCAACGATCCCGATGCGCGGCAGTTCGGACCGAATCCCACGCTCCCCGACGCGCATCGCGGCCTGCTGCCGACGCTGAAGATCGCCAGCCCCGCCGGCTGGGGCGACAACCGGCCCACCGTTCCGCAGGGCTTTACGATCACGCCCATCGCCACCGACCTCAAGATCCCGCGTCAAACGCTGGTGCTGCCCAACGGCGATATCCTGGTCGCCGAAGGCAAGGGCGGCGGCGACGCCCCGACGCTGCGGCCCAAGGATCTTATCGCCGGCTATTTTAAGGCCAAAGGCACCAGCAGCGTGAAGGGCGGCGATCAGTTGACCCTGCTGCGCGATGCCAATGGCGACGGTACCTACGAAGGCCGCACCGTGTTCGCCAAGAACCTCAATGCGCCTTACGGCCTCGCCCTGGTCGGCAACCAGTTGTACGTCGCCAATCAGGACGCGCTGGTGCGCTTTGCCTATCAGCCGGGCCAGACCGCCGCGAGCGGGCCGCCGGTCGAGGTGACCAAGCTGCCGTCCGCGATCAACCATCACTGGACCAAGGCGCTGACCGCCAGCCCCGACGGCCGCTTGCTCTATGTCGGCATCGGGTCGAACAGCAACATCGGCGAGCGAGGCATGGAGGTCGAGCAAGACCGCGCGATGATCTGGGAAATCGATGCCCAGACCGGCGCGTCGCGACCCTATGCCACTGGCATCCGCAACCCCACCGCACTTACCATTCAGCCGGGTACGGGCCGTCTGTGGGCGGTGGTCAACGAGCGCGATGAGCTGGGGCCGAACCTCGTGCCCGACTATCTGACGTCGGTGCGGCAAGGCGCCTTCTATGGCTGGCCTTATGCCTATTGGGGAGCCAATCCCGATCGCCGCGTCCAGCCGTTCAAGGAGGACATGGTCGGCAAGACCATCAAGCCCGATTTCTCGCTCGGCTCGCACCACGCACCGCTGGGCGTCGCCTTCTCCAACGGCGCGATGGGCGCGAACTTTGCCGATGGCGTCTTCATTGGCGAGCACGGCAGCTGGAACCGCGGCACACCCGTCGGCTACCGGGTCAGCTTCGTTCCTTTCCGTGGCGGATGGCCGAGCGGGCAACCGGTGGAATTCGTCGGTGGCTTCCAGGCCGACGGCAAGACTTTCGGGCGGCCGGTCGGAGTGACGGTTGATCCGCGCGGTGCCTTGCTGGTGGCCGACGACTTGTCGAACACCGTGTGGCGCGTGACGCCGACCCGGGCGCCAGCGCCGGCACGGGTCGCCTCTGCCAGGTGAGTATCCCCGCCGTCCGTGAGTGGCTCCCGTATTGTGGGGCGGCTCCAGTTCCGGCGGACCTCCTCGGGCGCTGGAACCTGGACCCCTTTCTGCTCGCCGGCATAGGCCTGGTCGCGCTGCTGTTGTGGCGGGCGGGGGAGAGTGGCGGCCAGCGACGGCTGACGGGTGCGGCCATCGGGCTGGCGCTATTCCTGTTCGTGTCGCCCTTCTGCGCGCTGAGTTCGGCGTTGTTCAGTGCGCGGGTGACTCATCACGTCCTGCTCGCCGCGGTGCTGGCGCCAATGCTGGTCTACGCTCTGCCCGAAGCGAAAACCCGGTGGCCGGGTTCGCTCGGGCTATGGACCGGAGTGCAGGCTGTCACCTTCTGGCTGTGGCATGCGCCCGGGCTATACGCTGAGGCCCTGAGCAGCGATGCGATCTACTGGTTGATGCAGATGTCGCTGACGCTGACCGCCATGGGCTTCTGGGCCGGCCTGCGGCGGGCCAGCGCGCTGACGTCGGTCGCGGCGCTGCTGGTGAGCACGGTGCAGATGGGCCTGCTCGGCGCGCTGATCACCTTTGCCGGTGCGCCGCTTTACGCCCCGCATTTCTTCACGACCGAGCCCTGGGGCTTGTCCGCGCTCGAAGACCAGCAGATGGCCGGGCTGATCATGTGGGCGCCGTCAGCCGGTCTGTATCTTGCCGCCGCGCTGGTCATCGCGCAGCGCTGGTTCGCCGCCGAGGACCGCGAGATCGCAGCATGATTGAGAAGCTGCGGAAATGGGGCAACAGCCACACGCGGCGCGGCCGTTATTCGCCGATCGGGATCGTCTTTCACTGGGTGATGGCGCTGCTGATCCTGTTTCAGCTCGGCTGGGGATTCTGGACCGACTGGATGATGCCGGGCGGGGACAAGGTGTTCGCCTATCAGGTGCATAGCGCGGCCGGGTTGCCCGTTCTCCTATTGGGGGTGGCGCGGCTGGCTTGGCGTATTCTCGTCAGCGATCCGATCAACGATGCCGATCGGCAGGGCTTGCAGAGCAAGATCGCGCACTGGACCGCGATGACTTTTTACGTGGTGTTCTTCACGCTGCCGGTGTCGGGCTGGGTGATGTGGTCGTCGATCGCGGCGCCGGGACCGCTTTATCTAGGCGGGATCGTGCCATGGCCGCAGGTGCCGCTGAGCTCGCTCGACCCGGTCACGCAATATGCCATCCTCGACCTTGCCGAGGATGTGCACATCGCATCGGTCATTCTTCTACTCTTGCTGATTCCGGCACATGCAGGGGCGGCATTGAAGCATCATTTCTGGGATCGACACGACGTGCTTCGGGCGATGTTGCCGGAAGTGCCCGATTGGGAAGGGCACCGCCGGGCAGTGCCGCCGAATAGGCCGACAACGCCGCCGCTTCCGAAGGAGTCAGGAGCTGGCTGATCCGAAGCATCACGTCCCCGGGATCGTTGCGGCGCTTGGCGATGCGCCACAGGCGGAGCTGTTCGGCAAGGTAGGTCGCGGGCTGACCGGCGAGCGGCGGGTTGCCGGCGCCGAGGCCTTGCCCCTGTTCGCCGTGGCAGGCAGCGCAGGCGAGGATGCCGCGCTTGGGATCGCCCCCATGGTAGAGCACGAGCCGCCGGGCCGGGGGTTCGGCGGTCGCTTGAATGGGCAGCCCGGCGTAGAAGGCCGAAACGGCCTTGCGCTCAGCGGCCGACAACTGCTGCGCGATCCAGCCCATTTGCGGATGATAGCGCCGTCCGTCGGCGTAAGCGTCGAGTTGCCGCTCCATATAGCCCGCATCGAGCGCCGCGAGGCGCGGGGCGCCGGCGCCGTTGCCGCGTCCGTCGAGACCGTGACAGGTGAAGCAGGCATTGGCCGCGCCGGCCGTAGCACCGCTCAGCGCAATCAACCGGCCGTTTTCGGAGAAGCGGTCGATCGAGGTCGAATCCGCCGCCGCGCAGCCGGTGAGCAGCGACGCTGTTGCGAGAAGAAGCATGAATTTGCGCACAGGGCCGCAACCAGCCGAATGCGGCATTTGTTCCCGTTGGCGGCGCTAGCGCTCGTCGCCTGCAAACCGCCGCCCGACCAGCGCCAGTTCATGCCGCAGGCCGATGCCGCACGCGGAAAGCAGGTGATCGAACGCGTCGGGTGCGGCAGCTGTCACCGGATCCCCGGCGTGCGCTGGCCGCAGGGCAAGGTCGGTCCCGCGCTCGACGGGCTGACGGAACGCGCGCTGATCGCGGGCCAGCTGCGCAACGAGCCCGACGTGCTGTCGGCGTATATCCGCAACGCGCCGGCGCTGGTCCCCGGCTCGGCCATGCCGGCCATGCCGATCAACGATGCCGACGCCCGCGACATCGCGGCTTATCTTTACGAACAGGGAGCGAAATAGGAATGTTGCAAGGCTGGCCGCCCCCCGTGCTGGACCCGGCAGGACCTTATGCGACGTCGGTCGGCCTGTTGAGCTGGATCCTGTTCGGCATGGGCGCCGTGGTACTCCTGATTGTCGTCGTCGCCCTTTATTTGGCCCTGTTCGGGCGGCCAGCGCTACAGGCCAGGGTCGGCGGCAAGACGGCCATCTGGGTCGGCGGCGTGGCGTTTCCGCTGGTCGTGCTGACCGCCTTGCTGATCTACGGCCTGTCGCTGACGCGGCACCTGTCGGACCCGATCACCGGCAACGAATTGCGCGTGCGGGTGACGGGCGAAATGTGGTGGTGGCGGGTTGCCTATCTCGACGGCAGCGGGCGCGAGGTGGTGCAGGACGCGAACGAGCTGCACATCCCGGTCGGGCGGCCGGTGGTGCTCGAACTCCAGTCGGCCGATGTGATCCACAGTTTCTGGGTGCCGCGTCTGTCGGGCAAGCTCGACATGATCCCTGGCCGCCGCAACCTGATGCGGATTCAGGCCGACAAGGCGGGCGTCTTTGGCGGGCAGTGCGCCGAATATTGCGGCGGACCACACGCGCTGATGGGGTTCAAGGTGATCGCGCACGAGCCGGCGCAATTCGCGCAACTGATGGCGGCGCGGATGGCCCGGCAGGCGGCCGCGGCGCCGGTTGCGGCTGGCGCGGCGGGCGCGGGGGCGCAATTGTTCGAAAGCACCGGTTGCTCGTCCTGCCACCGTATTGCCGGAACGGGCGCCAACGGGCTGGCCGGACCGGACCTTACCCACGTCGGCAGCCGCAGCAGCCTCGGCGCGGGCATCCTGCCCAACAATCGTGGCACCCTGATGGGGTGGATCGGCAATAGCCAGGCGATCAAGCCCAACAACCGGATGCCGCCCTACACCGTGCTGTCGGCCGAGCAATTGAACGCCCTCGCTACCTATCTCGAGGCGCAGAAGTGACGTCGGAAACCGGGTTCGATCCCGCGCTGTACGACCGCTTTCCGACCAAGGGACCGCGGCCCGAGGGCGAGTTCGAACGCCTGAAGGAGGTCTGGAAGGCGCCGACGGGGTGGGCGCGGCTGACCATCGTCAACAACAATTACGTCGGCCTGTGGTATGTGTCGGCGGCCTTTCTCTTCTTCCTGCTGGCAGGCGTGCTGGCGCTGGTGATGCGCGCGCAACTGTCGTTGCCGCTGCTCGGCATCCTGCCGCAGGAAACCTACAATCAGTTCTTCACCATGCACGGCACGGTGATGATGTTCCTGTTCGCGGTGCCGATCATGGAAGCGATCGGGGTCATGCTCCTGCCGCAGCTTTTGGCGGCGCGCGACCTGCCGTTTCCGCGGCTGTCGGCATACGCCTTCTGGGCGTATTTCATCGGCGGGCTGTGCTTCTTCATGTCGCTGTTCGCAGGGCTCGCCCCAGACGGCGGCTGGTTCATGTATCCGCCGCTGACCAGCACCACCTATTCGCCCGGGATCAACGCCGACTTCTGGCTGCTCGGCATCGGCTTTATCGAGATCAGCGCGATTGCCGGCGCGATCGAGATTCTGGTCGGTATCCTCAAGACCCGCGCGCCGGGCATGACGCTGGCCCGCATGCCGCTGTTCGCCTGGGCGATGCTGGTGTTCGCGGGCATGATCCTGATCGCCTTTCCCTCGGTGATCCTGGCGACGCTGCTGCTTGAGCTCGAACGCGCCTTGAACTGGCCGTTCTTCGACGCGGCGCGGGGCGGGGACCCGATGCTGTGGCAGCACATGTTCTGGTTCTTCGGTCACCCCGAAGTCTACATCATCTTTCTACCCGCCGCGGGGCTGGTGTCGATGATGGTCGCCGCGCTCGCGAAGACCGAACTGGTCGGATACCAGCTGATCGTGCTCGCCCTGGTCGGGACCGGGTTCATCAGCTTCGGCGTCTGGGCCCACCACATGTTCGCGACCGGCATGCCCGCGCTGTCGACCAGCTTCTTTTCCGCTGCCAGCATGGCGGTCAGCATTCCCGCCGGAATCCAGGTCTTCAGCTGGATCGCGACGCTCGCGACCGGCAGGCCCAGCCTCAATACCCCGACCCTGTTCGTCATCGGCGGCCTGGTCACCTTTGTCATGGGCGGCCTCACCGGCGTCATGGTCGCGATGGTGCCGTTCGACTGGCAGGCGCACGACACCTACTTCATCGTCGCCCACCTTCATTACGTGCTGATCGGCGGGGCGGTGATGCCGGTGTTCGCGGCCTTTTATTACTGGTTCGGCATGACCAGCAGCCGCAGATTGTCCGAGCGGCTGGGCAAATGGGTTTTCTGGCTGTTCTTCGCGGGCATGCACCTGACGTTCCTGCCGATGCACCTCACGGGCCTGATGGGGATGCCGCGGCGTGTTTATACCTATCTGCCGGGCATGCAGTGGGAATGGACCAACATCCTATCGACGGTGGGTGCCGTCATTCTTGGATTGTCGGTCGTGCTGTTCCTGTTCGATCTTGCCCGGAACTTCCGCTTCACGGTCGATGACGATGTCGGCAACGTCTACGGCGGAGGCACGCTGGAATGGCTGCCGACCGGGCTCTATTCCACCCGCAGCATCCCGGTGGTCAAAAGCCGTCATCCCCTGTGGGACGATCCCGACATTTGCCGCAATGTCGAGGAAGGGCGCTACTTCCTGCCCAATAGCGCGACCGGCCTTCGCGAAACGCTGATCACCAGCCCGGTGCGTGCCGAGCCGCAATATCTGACGATCATGATGGGGCCGTCGGTGTGGCCGTTGTTGGCCGCCGTGTTCACCGCCGGCTTTTTCCTGCTGCTGACGGTGCAGGCTTATTTCCTGGCGGTCGCCTGCCTGCCGCTGGCGATCTTCTCCGTGCTGCGCTGGCTGTGGGACACCGACCGCCCGCCGCCGATGCCCAAGGTCGATGTGGGCGCAGGGATCATGCTGCCGACCTATGTCACCGGCCGCAGCGCACACGGCTGGTGGGCGATCGTCTGCCTGCTGGTCGTCTGCTTCATGATCTTCCTGATGGCGGTATTCGGCTATCTGTTCCTGTACGGCATTCATCCGAGCTTCTGGACGATGCCGACGGACCGCTGGTGGGCGTGGCCGATCACGGGCCTGTACGGGTTCGGCGCGGCACTGGTGCTGCTCGGCTGGCGCTTGCTGGCGCGTGAGCGGTCGACCGTGTGGAGTCCGACGGCGGCCTTGTTGTTCGGCGCCACTGCGGTGACCGGGGCGCTGGCGATCGACTGGTTCAGTTGGCGCGCGCAAGGGATCGATCCCGAACTCACCAGCCAGGGCGCGATGTCGCACGCCATGCTGGCCTTGCAAGCGCAGCTGGTGGCGGTGGTGGTGGTGATGGCCGTCTATCTCGCCGCGAGGACGGCACGCGGCCTGGTCACGCGGCCAAGCAACACGACCTTCGACGTGGTCGCCCTGTTCACGCTCTATACCGCGGCGCAAGGAGCGGCGACGGCTTTGCTGATCCGGCTGTTCCCGGTGGCCGCCTGATGCGGCAATGGCTGTTCGCACTGGGCGGGCTGCTGGTTTGGACGGCGCATTTCTTCGCCGTCTACATCGCCGCCAGCCTGTTTCCGGGCGAGCCGCTGGCAAGCTGGCTCACGCTGAGTCTGACGGTGATCGCGCTAATCGTCGCCGGTTGGCTCGGCCTCCATGCGTGGCGCGTATGGCAGGCGCGCGGGGAGGACGACCTCACGCCGTGGCTGGGAGGCATCGCGCTGATGGGCGCCGCCTTGTCGGCGATAGCCATCCTTTATGAGGGACTGACGGCGGTCTTTTTCTGAAGACGGCGGGATGGCGTGTTGGCCACCCCGCCGCCCAAGATTAGGCGACCAGCCAGAAATCGCCGCTATTCAGCGCATGGCGCGCGGCAAGGCTGTCGATCCCCTCGAAAGTGAGCGCTTGCTGCGCATCCGAGGCTTCGCTGTAGAGACCGGTTTGCACGCCCGACAGCGACGACAGGCCGAGCAGGGTGACGGAGCCGCCCGCGGTCAGGTTGAGGCGAAGGTCGACAATGCCATCGCCATTCCAGTCGCGCGCTTCGCTCGACCGGATGGCGGTGGCGTCGAACAACAGCTTGTCGTTGGCGATGTCGAAATCGAGGATCACGTCATTGCCGCCGCGCGCGCTCAGCACGAAGCTGTCGCGGCCCGCGCCGCCTTCCAGCCTATCGTCGCCCTGGCCGCCGATCAGCAGGTCGTTGCCGCGCCCGCCGAACAGCTGATCGTTGCCGCGCCCGCCGTCGAGGCGATCGTGCCCGTCGAGGCCGAACAGCCGATCGTCGCCATTGTCGCCGAACAGACGGTCTTCGCCGCCGGTGCCGTACAGAGCGTCGACCCCATTACCGCCGTGCAGCGTAATGCCGTCGGCGATGCCGGTCACCGACACGGTGACGGTGGCGGTGCTGGTCAGCCCACCCTTGTCGGTCACGGTATAGGTGAATTTGTCGGTCGCCACGGCGCCCGGGGCAAGGGCATCGAACGCATCGTTGTCGGCGACATAGCGCAGAGTCTTGGTCGCCGGATCGAACAGCAGGCTGCCAAGCGTTCCGGCCGTGCCGACCGCGCTGATCGAGAGGCTGTCGCCGGCATCGACATCGCTGTCGTTGCCGAGCAGCAGCGACCAGAGATTGTCGCTGGTGGCGTCCTCGTTCACCGCAATGCTGTCGGCCGTGGCGACCGGCGCCTCGTTGACGTCGGTCACGGCGATCGTGACGTCGTTGCTGCTGGTCAGCCCGGCGCTATCGGTCACCTGCACCTTGATGACGAAGCTCGACGCGGTCTCGAAGTCCAGCGCGACCGCCGTGCGGACCACGCCCGTCGCATCGACGGTAAAGCGGCCGCCGGCGTCGTCGAGCAACGTGTAGCTGAGCTTATCGCCCGGCGTATCGGTCGCGGACAGCGTGCCGACCACCGTGCCAGCAGGCAGGTTCTCGGCCACCGAACCGCCTGCGATCACCACGTCATGCGGGGTGATGCCGAGGCGCAGCAGCGCGACCTGCGGGTCGTGATCGGTCGGGCGCGAGCCGGTGAATTCGGCATTGATGTGGACGGCGTCATACTTGGCGCCGGTCAGCAGGCCGCCGGTCACCAGCATGTTGTCGATCAGCTGCGAATTGCCGTCGAACAGATAGGAGTAACGCTCTTCCTCCGGCAGCAGCTTCGACAGGTTGGTGAACACCCCGCCGTCGGTCAGCTGGGTCTGTGCCTTCTCGAAGTAAAAGCCGTTCCAGTCGCCCAGCAGCACGAACTGCTTGGAGGCATCCTTGGACAGGATGTCGAAGACGTATTCGCCCACCGCCGCGGCCTGCGCGGTGCGCGACGCGTCGCCGCCATCGCGCGGGGGCTGCGCATCGCCCCACAGGGGGTCGGACCCAAGCCGCGAGGTCAAATGGACGTTGACGGTAGTGAATTCCTGACCGTTGAACGACCAGGTGGCGACCAGGGGCTTGCGCGAGCCGTTGAACGCCGAATCCTCGATCAGATTGAGGCTTCCTTCGACCAGGGTCACCCGGTCCGCGAGATAAAGGTAGCCATTGCGGATGTTGCCGTTCGGCTCGCCGCCGGTCGAGTTGGCGGTGGTCGGCGCGATCTCGACATAGGTGTAAACGAGGCCGCTGATCTTCGCGATCGCGTCGATCAGGCCCTGGACGTTGCTGACGCCGGACAGGATCGAGCCGTTGCCCGCGCCATCGGCATCCTGCACTTCCTGCAGCGCGACGATGTCCGGCGCCTTGAGGCTGTTGACGATGTCGTTGGCGAGGATGTCGTACTTGTTGTCCGACGGGTCCATGTTTTCGACGTTGTAGGTGGCGATGCTTACGTAATTGGCGTCGCCCTTCAGCACGGTATTGTCGTCGCCGAGCGTCCGGTCGGTGGTGACCGCCGCCCGCTCGGTCGCCAGCAGTTCGTAGCGGTCGAAGCTGTAGTTCAAGACACCGGTGATCGAACCCAGGCGATCGCCGATCGACAGCGTGGGCTGGCCGACGAGGCGATCGTCGAGCTGGATCTTCTCCGGGTTGTAGTCCCCCGCGCTGATGGTGATGCCGCCACGTTCGTTGATGCCGGTGCCGCCGAGGCCGCCCGACGCGACGAGGTCGGTTTCGCCATATTCGTTGCTGTTGGAGACGGCGATCGGCGTGTCGATGGTGACCCGCATGCCTTCAAGGCTTTCCCAGAAGTCGATGCCGTCGACGTCGGGATTGAAGACGGAAAGACCGTCGCTGTCGATGCTTTCGGTCGGGGGCAGGATGCCGCCGGTGCCGATCAGCACGGCGGCGGGAAGGACATTGCCGCTCGACTGGACAGTGACTGCCGAGGCGGTGACCTGCGTGATCGAGAGGCCGGTCTCGCTCGGCTTGTATTCGTTGACGATGCCGGTCAGTTGCACGGCATCGCCGACCAGCACGGTCGGGGCGCCGGCGGTCTTGATGAAGATTCCGTCCGAGGTGCGCGCATTGTTGTCGCCGTTCGGGTCCTGAACATAGAAGCCGTTGGTATCGATCGCGGTGACGATGCCCCCGGTGATGACGGGCTGGCCGACATATGCCGACTGGTGGCCTTCGCCCTGGATCTCCATGATGGTGCGGGCGACGGGATCGTCGTTGAGGATCACGCCGAGCCCGCTGCCGTCGACCACCGTCGCATTGCCGGTGACATCGCCGAGACGGATGAGGAAGCCCTCGTTGTCCTCGCCCAGCGTGTCGCCCGCGACCTGAATGGTGATGGTCTTGGTGAATTCGTTGGGGCCGAAAGTGATGACCCCACCGGTCGGGGTGTTCGGCGCCAGATCGTCGGCGCTGGCCGAGGTGCCGAGGTCGAGTGTCCAGGCGACGGTCGCTTGCGTCGCGAACCCGCCCGAGCGGCTGACGGTGAAGGTCATGGCGGTGGTGCCGCTATTGCCTTCGACCACCGCGGCGTCGCTGATGCGGATCTGGCCCTGGTCGGTGCCCGACAGGAACGTCTGTCCGGTGTTGGCCCCGCCGCTGGTGCCGGCGATGTTGAAGCCCCAGGTGAAGTCGGCGTAACTCGATCCGGTGCCTTGCAGCGACAGGCTGGTGCCGACCGGCGCCTGGGCCTGGAACACGCCGATGTCGGTCGAGGTCATGCCCGCCGCGGGGCCGTTGGTGGCCGTCAGCGTGCCTTCGTAGCTGAGGAATTGGACCACCCGGCCGTACGGATCGACCAAGGCGATGCCGTCGCTCTCGCCGTTCTGGAGGCCGTTGGCGGCGGTGGTGATCGAGCGGAAGCCGAAGCCGTTGGCGGTGTCGGTCAGAACGCCCGACAGCGCCAGCGTTCCGTAGCTGCCGCCGCCATTGCCGTTGTAAAGCACCAGCGACCAGCCGGTGAGGTCGGTGCCGGCAAGACCGGCGACCTCGACAAACTCACCGGTGTCGTCGCCGGCAGGGTCGTAATTGATTTCGTTGATGAAGACGTTGGCGACCGGCGGGAAGTCATTGTTCCGGATGGTGCCGATGCCAAGGCCATCGCTGATCGTCGCGCCGCCGACCGGGCTGGTGAGCAGGACCGAAAAGGTCTCGTTGGCCTCGATGGCGACATCGCCGGTGACGGGGATACGAATGGTCGCGGTGGTCTGGCCGTCGGCGAAGGTCACCGTGCCGTTCAAAGGTGTGCCGAGGTCGTCGGCAGTGGCAGTGCCATTCAGCGATACGGTCCACGTCGCCGACACGGCGCCATCGCTGCCGCCGCTGCGGGTAACGGTGAACAGCATGTCGGTGGTGCCGGCATCGCCTTCGGTGAGGGTGGCGTCGGAGATCGACAATATGCCGCGCGCGACGGCGGAAAGCGCCGAGCTGGTGACATTGATGTCATCGATGCCGACCCATTCGTCGCTGCCCGCCGCATTGGTGGTGATGATGCGGATCTGAAGTTGCGACTGGTTGCTCGCTTCGGCGGGAAGGGCGACCGTCACGGGCGTGACCGCGGTCGCAAGGCTCGGCCCGGTGGTGACGTCCGAATAGGAGCCGGCGGGAAGCGTGATCCAAGGACCGCTGTCGCCGATCCGATATTGAACCGCGATCGGCTGGACCGCATTGTCGGTGGTGGCGTCGATGTCGCGGGCGTTGAAGGTCAGGACCACGTTATCGCGGCCGGTCGAATCCATATACAGCGCGATGTAGGGCGCGCCTGCGGTGCCCGACCCTTGCAGTGCAATGGTCGGATTGGCGATCTGGAATTCCGCGACGCCGCCGCTGGTCAGGCTGGGATTGGTCTGATTGGCGATCACGTCGATGTCGGTGCTGTCACCGGTGACGGAGCCGGGGTTCACGCCGGTTGCGCTGCCGACCATGCCATTGCCAAGGTAGCCGACGATGCTGGGGACATTCGACCAGTCGTCGTTGGCGGTGATCAGCCCGGTGTCGCTCCAATCCTGGAAGAAATTACCACCCTGCAGGCTGAAATACGTCTTGGCCATTTGTTGAAAACCCCTCCCAACGCAGCCGAATCTTACGGCCGCCTAAACCACGATAAAGCGCCTCTGCCAGTGGCTCCGGACTGTTACAAGCTGCTGACAGCGAAGCGGAAAATTTGTTCCATCATGGCACGCTGGGATTGGCGATCGCGGCGTTGAAGTCGGCGTTCTGACCTGTTGCGCTTATCCTTGCGTCGGCTAGACTGTGCTTGCTCGGCTCATTCTTGCTGCGGTCTCCTTTCACCGTCGTTCTCCTCTTGTTCCTTGAGAACGAACATGTACATAGCATCCGCAACGGGGGCATTTGCCTTTATCGTGGACGAAGGGATGAGCGCATGGCAACGCAGCTGAAGGTTGTTGGTATGGGCGGGAACGCAATGACGGTAGACAGGCAAAAGGCGCTCGACGCGGCGCTGGCGCAGATTGATCGGGCTTTCGGCAAGGGCTCGGCGATGAAGCTCGGCAGCCGCGAGAAGATGGAGGTTGAGGTTATCTCGACCGGCAGCCTCGGGCTGGACATTGCGCTTGGCGTGGGCGGCCTGCCGCGCGGCCGCGTGATCGAGATTTACGGCCCGGAAAGCTCGGGCAAGACGACGCTTGCGCTGCATACCATCGCCGAAGCGCAGAAGAATGGCGGCACTGCGGCGTTCGTCGATGCCGAGCATGCGCTCGACCCGGTCTATGCCAAGAAGCTCGGCGTCAACATCGACGAGCTGATCGTCTCGCAGCCCGACACGGGTGAGCAGGCGCTGGAGATCGTCGATACGCTCGTCCGCTCCAATGCTATCGACGTGCTGGTGGTCGATTCGGTCGCCGCGCTGGTGCCGCGCGCCGAAATCGAGGGCGAGATGGGCGACAGCCACGTCGGCCTTCAGGCCCGCCTGATGAGCCAGTCGCTGCGCAAGCTGACCGGGTCGATCAGCCGTTCGCGGTGCATGGTGATCTTCATCAATCAGCTGCGCATGAAGATCGGCGTGATGTACGGCAACCCGGAGACGACGACCGGCGGCAACGCGCTGAAGTTCTACGCTTCGGTCCGTCTCGACATCCGCCGCACCGGGCAGATCAAGGATCGCGACGATATCGTCGGCAACACCACCCGCGTGAAGGTCGTCAAGAACAAGGTCGCCCCGCCGTTCAAGCAGGTCGAATTCGACATCATGTACGGCGAAGGCGTCAGCAAGGTCGGCGAGATTCTCGATCTCGGCGTCAAGGCGGGCGTGGTGGAAAAGTCGGGCGCCTGGTTCAGCTACGACAGCATCCGTATTGGTCAGGGCCGCGAGAATTCGAAGACCTATCTCAAGGAAAATCCTGAGGTGATGGCGCGCCTGGAAGCCGCCATTCGCCGCGGCAAGGACGAGATTGGCGATGCGTTGATGGTCGGGCCCGAGGCCGAAGACGACGCCTGAGGTATCGCCGCCGCATCCACTGGGGAGCGGATGGCCGGTGGTTTGATCGGCGAAGGCAGGGAAGGGCCGGCACGTTCTTGGGGAGCGTGTCGGCCCTTTTCGTTCGTCAATGCTGGCCGAGCCGTGGCTAGCGGCGTGGCCGGGGTAGGTTCAGGCGACAGGGGCTATTCCTCGGAACCTGTCGCCGCACGTTCCCGTTTCGGATGTGGAACCAAGCTCACAAGGAACTCCCATGCGCCTCCTCTCGTCCGTTGCTCTCGCCGCCTGCCTTTTCGCCGCACCGGCTGCCGCGCAGGTCGCGCCGCAGACCAGCATTGCCGAGATGGCGACGACCCCGCTGGTGAAACTGCAGATCGCCGAGAACCTTCGCACTCCGCCGGACGAGGCCAGCATCCAGGTCGGCACGCAGAGCCGCGCGCCGACTGCGGTGGCGGCAAGTGCGGCGAACAAGGAAAAGACCGAGCGCCTGCTCGCCACGATCCGCAAGGCCGGTCTTCGCGAGCGCGACATCCAGACGCAGGGCATCCAGCTTCAGCCCGAATATGATTATGTGCAGGACCCCGGCGCCCGCAGCGGGCGGCAGGTGTTCCGCGGCTATCTCGCCAGCAACACCATCCAGCTCAAGACCCGCGACATCCCTCGCCTGACCGCGTTGCTCGACACCCTCACCGCCGCGGGGGCCGACAGCGTCTACGGGCCGAATTTCTCGATCAGCGATCCGATCCTGCTGCGGCGTGAAGCGCGGGTGCGCGGACTTGCCCGCGGCATGGCCGAAGCGCTGGAATATGCCCGCAACAGCGGCTTCACACGGGTCACCCTGCTGTCGGTCGAGGAGGGCACCAGCTACCGCGGCACCGATGTCGTGGTGACGGGGAGCCGGGTCAATTACGCGGCCCCGCCCGCGCCGCCGCCGCCCCCGGGTGTCGAGCGCAGCCAGGCCGATGCGCTGGTCGCGCCGGGTCAGCTCGAGACCGGTGTGGTGCTGAACCTCATCTACCGGATGGAGCGTTAAGGCTAACTCGATCAAGGAGTGAGCATGCCCGATACTGACAGCGCGGCGGTAGCGCAGGTTATCAACCCCGCCACCGGTGCGCGGGAGAACAGCTATCCCCTGATGACGCTGGACGATGCGTTGAAGGCGGCGGAACGCGCGAAGGCGGCGCAGCTGGGCTGGCGGAAGACCAGCTTCGCCGACCGGGCGGCGGTGGTCGGAAAGGCCGCCGCCCTGCTGCGCGACCGGGCAGACGATTATGCCGCGCTGATGACGCGGGAGATGGGCAAGACCCTGACCGACGGGCGCGCCGAGATCGAGAAATGCGCGGCGCATTGCGACTGGTTCGCCAAGAATGCTGAACGCTACCTTGCCGACCAGCCGGTCGATCTTGACGGGGGAGGGGAGGTGTTCGTCACCTTCAATCCGATTGGCGTCGTGCTGGCGGTGATGCCGTGGAATTTCCCCTTCTGGCAGGTGATCCGCTTTGCCGCACCAGCGCTGATGGCGGGAAATGGCGCGGTGCTGAAGCACGCCAGCAATGTGCCGGGGTGCGCGCTCGCGATCGAGCAGTTGTGGCGTGATGCCGGTCTTCCCGACGACCTGTTTCGGACCCTGCTGCTGCCGAGCAAGGAGATCGCTCATCTGATCGAAAGCCCGCACATCGCCGCCGTCACGCTGACCGGCAGTGTCGCGGCGGGCAAAAGCGTCGCCGCGGCCGCCGGCGGCGTGCTCAAGAAATGCGTGCTCGAACTCGGCGGATCGGACGCGTATCTGATCCTCGACGATGCCGACCCCGCCGCCGCCGCCAAGGTCGCGGCGACCGCGCGGATGGTGAACGGCGGCCAGAGCTGCATCGCGGGCAAACGCTTCATCGTCGTCGAAGCGCTGAAGCAGCAGTTCGAGGAAGCGCTGGTCGAGGCAATGCGCGGTTATGAGATGGGTGATCCCACCGACGGGAACACCAAGCTCGGGCCGATGCAGAGCGTCGAGGCCCGCGACGAGGTCCACGAGCAGGTCGAGAAAAGCGTTGCCAACGGTGCGAAGCTGCTGCTGGGCGGCGAAGTGCCGGACAAGGCGGGCGCCTGGTATCCTGCCACGGTCCTTACCGACGTCGCCTTGGGCCAGCCCGCGCATGACGAGGAGATTTTCGGACCCGTCGCGGCGATCATCACCGTTAAGGACGAGGCAGATGCCGTCCGCATCGCCAACGACAGCGAATTCGGGCTTGGGTCGGGTGTGCTGACCGGCGACGTCGATCGCGGTCGCCGCATCGCGCGCGAGGAACTTGACGCGGGGATGAGCTTCGTCAACGAGAACGTCCGCTCCGATCCCAGGATGCCGTTCGGCGGGGTCAAGCATTCGGGCTACGGCCGCGAATGCGCGGACTATGGCATTCGCGAGTTCGTGAATATCAAGACGGTCCTGGTGAAGCCGCAAGCGACGAGCGGCGGCTCCAAAGTCGAATAGGCGTCAGAGGCAAGCCTCGAGGCGCCTTCGAGGTATCTAGAGACAAGCCTCCAGATACGGTTGATCGAACCCGTACTGCTTGGCCTTGTCGAGCGTGTAGGGGCGCAGACCCATGGCGCGATATTCGCCGATGATCTTGCCGTCGGCGGTTTCGTCCAGATACTCGAACTTGAACAGCTCCTGGGTGACGATGACCTCGCCTTCCATGCCGATCACTTCGGTGATGTTGGTGGTGCGGCGCGACCCGTCGCGGAGGCGCTTCACCTGCACGATGAGGTCGACCGAATCCGCAATCTGGCGGCTGATCGCTTCCTTCGGAATCTTGATGTCGCCCATCATGACCATGTTCTCCATACGCGCGAGGCATTCGCGCGGGGAGTTGGAGTGGAGCGTCGCCATCGAACCGTCGTGACCCGTGTTCATCGCGGCCAGAAGATCGAAACACTCCTGGCCACGGATTTCGCCGAGGATGATTCGGTCGGGGCGCATACGCAGGGCGTTGATGACAAGATCGCGAATGGTGATCGCGCCCTGGCCTTCGAGGTTGGGCGGACGGGTTTCGAGCGGCAGCCAGTGCGGCTGCTGCAGGCGAAGTTCGGCCGCGTCTTCGATGGTGATGACGCGCTCACCCGGGTCGATCATCTTCGACAAGGCGTTGAGCATGGTGGTTTTGCCCGAACCGGTACCGCCCGAGATGACGATGTTCATCCGCGCCGCACCCGCGATCTTGAGGCAGGTCGCCATCTTCTCGCTCATCGACCCGAAGCCACGCATCATGTCGAGCGTGATCGGCTTTTCCGAAAACTTACGGATGGAGATGGCGGTGCCCTTGAGGCTCAGGGGCGGAATGATGACGTTGACGCGGCTGCCGTCCTGAAGACGGGCGTCGGCGAGCGGGGTGGTCTGGTCGACGCGGCGCCCGACCTTGTTCACGATCCGCTGCGCAATCTGAAACAGATGCTCCTCGTCGCGGAACTGGATCTGGGCGAGCTGAAGCTTGCCCTTCTTTTCGATAAAGGTCTGGTCGGGGCCGTTGACCATGATGTCGCTGACCGCCGGGTCGGCGAGCAACTCTTCGAGCGGTCCAAGGCCGAGCAGTTCGTCGACCAACACCTTTTCGAGTGCGAACTGCTCACGCCGGTTGAGGTTGATCTTGAGCTCGATCAGCACTTCCGAGATGATCGGGCGAAATTCCTCGGCCAGCTCATCCTTGCTGAGGGTCGCGGCGGCTTCGGGATCGACGCGTTCGAGCAGGCGGGGGAGCACTTGTTCCTTGATCCGGTGCACGGACGCTTCGAAGCCTTCCTGCTTCGACGAGCCGGCATCCGCGCTGGCATTCATGCGGCTGTTGAGGCGGTCCATCGCGCCGCCCGGCTCGACCGCGGGGGCGGGAGCGATCGCGGGCTCTTCGATCGGCGGGAATTGCTCGCCGCCGCCCGGCGCGCCGCCGGCGCCGCCCTTCATCGGACGCGCTACGCCGAAGCTTGGGCGTCCACCGCCACGCTTTCCGAATGCGCTCATGCCCGTACTGTCCCGTCTCTCTTTAAGCGAAGTTCAGCGTGGTTGATGCCACGCAAACTTTGCCAAAAAGCTAATCGGGGAAGGCGTTTCTTAACTATGCGGAGCGGCAGGCTGCCCGCTCCACGCGCGGGAGCGTCAGGCCTCGGCGCTCTCGGCGAGGATGGTGAGGCCGCTGTCGCCGACCTCGGCAAAGCCGCCGGAGACGCGGATGCGCTCGGGCGTGCCGTTGGCGGTGCGATAGACCGACAGGTCGCCGTCGCGCAGCGTGGTCATGAAAGGCGCGTGGCCGGCCATCACGCCGAACTCACCCTCGGTGCCGGGCACGACGACCATGTAGACATCGTCGCTCATCATCTGGCGCTCGGGGGTGACAAGGGTGAAGTGAAGGTCTGCCATCGCTTGATACCTGCTCCCCTCCCGCGGGCGGGAGGGGCTGGGGGTGGGCCTTCGTCAACCCGAGGAGTGGGCGGCCGCGAAAGACCCACCCCCCGGTCCCCTCCCGCGAGCGAGAGGGGAGGATTGCTTACGCGTCGGCGGCCAGCTTCTCGGCCTTGGCCACCGCCTCGTCGATGCCGCCAACCATGTAGAAGGCGTTCTCGGGGAGGTGATCATATTCGCCGTTCACCACCGCCTTGAACGAGCGGACGGTGTCTTCGACCTGCACGAACTTGCCCGGGATGCCGGTGAACACTTCGGCGACGTGGAACGGCTGGCTCAAGAACTTCTGGATCTTGCGGGCGCGGCTGACGACCAGCTTATCCTCTTCCGACAGTTCATCCATGCCGAGAATGGCGATGATGTCCTGCAGGCTCTTGTACTTCTGAAGCACTTCCTGGACCGCGCGGGCGGTTTCGTAATGCTCCTGGCCGACGACCGACGGGGTTAGCACGCGGCTGACCGAGTCGAGCGGATCGACCGCCGGGTAGATGCCGAGCTCCGAAATGGCGCGCGACAGGGTGGTGGTGGCGTCGAGGTGGGCGAACGAGGTCGCTGGAGCCGGATCGGTAAGATCGTCCGCGGGAACGTAGATCGCCTGCACCGAGGTGATCGAGCCCTTGTTGGTCGAGGTGATGCGCTCCTGCAGCGCGCCCATGTCGGTCGACAGGGTGGGCTGGTAACCCACGGCCGACGGAATACGGCCGAGCAGCGCCGACACTTCCGAACCCGCCTGGGTGAAGCGGAAGATGTTGTCGACGAAGAACAACACGTCCTGGCCCTCGACGTCGCGGAAATATTCGGCCTGGGTCAGACCCGACAGGGCGACGCGGGCGCGCGCTCCCGGCGGCTCGTTCATCTGGCCGAACACGAGCGCCACCTTGGAACCCTCGCTGGTCGGGTTGCCGTCCGAATCGCTGGCGATGACGCCGGCTTCGAGGAACTCGTGATAAAGGTCGTTGCCCTCGCGGGTACGCTCGCCGACGCCGGCGAACACGCTGACGCCGCCGTGGCCCTTGGCGATGTTGTTGATCAGTTCCTGGATGAGCACGGTCTTGCCGACGCCGGCGCCGCCGAACAGGCCGATCTTGCCGCCCTTGGCGTAGGGAGCGAGAAGGTCGATGACCTTGATGCCGGTGACCAGGATGGCCGCTTCAGTCGACTGGTCGACGAACAGCGGGGCTTCGGCGTGGATCGGCGAGGTGAGGTCGCTGCCGATCGGCCCACGCTCGTCAATCGGCTCGCCGATGACGTTCATGATGCGGCCAAGGGTCTTGGGACCCACGGGCACGCGGATCTGCGAACCGGTGGCGCGGACGGACTGGCCGCGGGTCAGGCCCTCGGTTGCGTCCATGGCGATGGTGCGGACCATGTTCTCGCCGAGGTGCTGCGCGACCTCGAGGACCAGGCGGTTGCCGTTGTTGTCGGTTTCGAGCGCCGACAGGATGGCCGGAAGCTCGCCGTCGAACGCGACGTCGACCACGGCGCCGATCACCTGCGCCACGCGGCCGGTGAGGTTGGAGGTGCTGCCCTGCGGGGCCAGGATGTTATCGGCGGCGGTGGCCATGGCTGTTTTCCTTGCCTTGTCGTGTCTGTTTAGAGCGCTTCGGCGCCGGAGATGATCTCGACCAGTTCGGTCGTGATCGCAGCCTGGCGCTGGCGGTTGTACTGAATGGAGAGGCGATTGATCATGTCGCCGGCATTGCGGGTCGCATTGTCCATCGCGGTCATCTGGCTGCCGTAGAAACCGGCCTGGTTTTCCAGCATCGCGCGATAGATCTGCACCGCGACGTTGCGCGGCAGAAGTTCGGCGAGGATCGCTTCCTCGTCGGGCTCATACTCGACCGCGGCGGACGCGGCGGGGGCGCCGATGTCGTTGGCGGCGCGCGGCTTGACCGGGATGATCTGATCGATCGTCGGTTCCTGCGCGAGGACCGAGCGGAAGTTCGAATAAGCGAGATGGGCAACGTCGAACTCGCCCGCGTCGAAGCGGCGGGTGACCTCGGCGGCGACGGCCTGCGCTTCGGCGTAGGTCGGGTTCTTCATCTCGCTGGTGTCGTACTGGCCGACGATCTTGTTCGCGCCGAAGAAGCGGGTCAGCACCGGGCGGCTCTTGCGGCCGACGACGAAGAAGCTGACGTCCTTGCCCTGCGCCGTCAGTTCATCGGCCTGGCGGCGCACCGCGCGGACGATGTTGGTGTTGAACGCGCCGGCAAGCCCGCGATCGCTGGAGGCGACCACGATCAGGTGGCGCTGGTCCGAACCGGTGCCCGCGATCAGCTTGGGGCTCTGCGGGCCGACGGTGATCCGGCTGGCAAGACTGGCGACGACATCGCTCAGCCGCTGCGAATAGGGACGGCCCTGCTCGGCATTGCTCTGCGCACGACGAAGCTTCGCCGCGGCGACCATCTTCATCGCCTTGGTGATCTTCTGCGTCGACTTGACCGAGCCGATGCGGAGCTTGAGGGCTTTAAGCGATGCCATCTTCGTTCCTCTACCCCTCCCGCAATGGGGAGGGGATTAGCTTCAGGCGAACTGCTTGCCGAACTCGCCGAGCGCGCTCTTCAGCGACGCGGCGGTTTCATCGTCCAGCGCCTTGGTGTCGCGGATCTTGGCCAGGATTTCCGGCTTGTCCGAGCGCATGTAGCTCAAGAGCGCGGCTTCGTAGCGGGTGACGTCATTGGTCGGCACGTTGTCGATGAAGCCCTGGGTGCCGGCGAAGATCGAGACGACCTGCTCTTCGATCGGCATCGGCTGGAACTGGCCCTGCTTCAGCAGCTCGGTCAGGCGCGCACCGCGGGCCAGCAGCTTCTGGGTCGAGGCGTCGAGGTCCGAACCGAACTGCGCGAACGCCGCCATTTCGCGATACTGGGCGAGTTCCAGCTTGATCGAGCCGGCGACCTTTTTCATCGCCTTGGTCTGCGCGGCCGAGCCGACGCGGCTGACCGACAGGCCGACGTTGATGGCCGGACGAACGCCCTGGTAGAACAGGTCGGTCTCGAGGAAGATCTGGCCGTCGGTGATCGAGATGACGTTGGTCGGAATGTATGCCGACACGTCGCCCGCCTGGGTTTCGATGACCGGCAGGGCGGTCAGCGAGCCGTTGCCGTTGGCGTCGTTCATCTTGGCGGCGCGCTCGAGCAGCCGGCTGTGAAGATAGAAGACGTCGCCCGGATAGGCTTCGCGGCCCGGCGGACGGCGCAGCAGCAGCGACATCTGACGGTAGGCGACCGCCTGCTTGGAGAGATCGTCGTACACGATCACGGCGTGCATGCCGTTGTCGCGGAAATATTCGCCCATCGCGCAGCCGGTGTAGGGCGCGAGGAACTGCAGCGGGGCCGGCTCCGAAGCGGTAGCGGCGACGACAATGGAGTATTCCATCGCGCCATTTTCCTCGAGCGCGCGGACGATCTGCGCGACGGTGGAGCGCTTCTGCCCGACCGCGACGTAGATGCAGTAGAGCTTCTCGTTCTCGTTATCGCCCTGGTGCGCGGCCTTCTGGTTGATGAAGGTGTCGAGCGCGACGGCAGTCTTGCCGGTCTGGCGGTCGCCGATGATCAGTTCGCGCTGGCCGCGGCCGACGGGAACGAGGGCGTCGAGCGCTTTCAGGCCGGTCTGCATCGGCTCGTGCACCGACTTGCGCGGGATGATGCCCGGCGCCTTCACTTCGACGCGGCTGCGCTGTTCGGCGACGATCGGGCCCTTGCCGTCGATCGGGTTGCCGAGCGCGTCGACGACGCGGCCGAGCAGGCCCTTGCCGACGGGGACGTCGACGATGGTGCCGGTACGCTTGGCGGTCGAACCCTCGCGGATCGCGGCGTCCGAGCCGAAGATCACGACGCCGACATTGTCGGCTTCGAGGTTCAGGGCCATGCCCTTGGTGCCGTTCTCGAACTCGACCATCTCGCCGGCCTGGACGTTGTCGAGGCCGTGGATGCGGGCGATGCCGTCGCCGACCGACAGCACCTGGCCGACTTCGGAGACCTGCGCGTCGGCGTCGAAGTTCGCGATCTGGTCGCGGATGACGCGGGAAATTTCAGCGGCGCGGATGTCCATGTTCAGCCTTTCATAGCCGTAGCTAGAGTATTGAGTTTGGTGCGGATCGAGGCGTCGATCATCTGGCTTCCGAGCCGGACGACGATGCCGCCGAGGATGGTGGGATCGACGCGGGCGTCGATACGAATGTCACGCCCGACGCGCGCGCCGAGCTGGGTCTTCAAGGCAGCGATCTGATTGTCGTCGAGCGGGCGGGCCGAGGTGACCTCGGCCGTGGTCTCGCCGCGATGCTCGGCCGCGAGCGAGCCGAAGATGCGAATGACGTCCGACAACTGCCGCAGGCGACCGTTCTTGGCCAGTACCGCGAGGAAGCGGGTGGTCAGCGGATCGAGGCCCATCGAGGGGGCAACCGCGTCCAGCGCCTTGCCGGCCGCATCGCGCGACACCAGCGGGCTGGCGACCAGACCCTGCAGGTCACGCGATTCGGCGAGGCCGGCCTTGAGCTTGTCGAGGCTTTGCCCGACGCTGTCGATCTGGCGTTCGTCGCGGGCAAGGTCGAACAGCGCAGACGCATAGCGTCCCGCTAAGCTGGCCCGAATGCCGCCGGAAGTCTCCACGCGCCCAAAGCTCCGTCAAAGATATGCAAAGCGGGGCGTCTTCGACCTTGCGATCGATCACCCCTGCCGGATTGCCGCGCCCCTAGCAGCGGGGTCGCGGCGATGCAAGGCGAGTCACAGGTCGAGGCGGAGGAAACGGGTGAATTCGCTGGGCGGATAGCCGCCGAACGGGCCGGTCCGGACGAAGCCGGCACGATCGTAGAGGCGGAGCGCGGCGGCGAAATCGGGCGTGGTCCCGGTTTCGAGCAGCAGGCGGTCGTAGCCGCGGCCGCGGGCTTCGGTGACGATGGCCGCGAGAATCGCCATGCCGACGCCTCTTCCAAGCGCGGCGGGATCGGTCCGCATCGACTTGATCTCTCCTTCGCCGTGGCCAAGCGCCTTCAGTGCGCCAATCCCGAGCAGGCGGCCGTCTTCGCGGGCGGTGAAGAAGGTGATGGCGGGATGGGCGAGGGCAGAGCCTGGCAAAACGTGACAGGCTTCGCGTGGCGAATGGGCGTGCATGGCGGCGACGTGAAGGGCCAGCAGGGCCTGCACATCGGGCTCGTCGAGCTCGTCCTGCGTGATGGAGATCGGCATGGAATCGGATTAGCCGGGCGCAAGCCATGCGGCGAGGTGAAGCTTTGACCGCAACATTCGGGACGCGTCCGGTACGCGACCCTGATAAACCAACGGCCATGATCGACGAACAGGCAGCCTGGCAGGCTTTCGAAGCGCGGGACCGCAGGGCGGACGACCGCTTCGTCGTAGCCGTCAGCACCACCCGAATCTATTGCCGCCCCTCATGCCCGGCCCGGCGCCCGCTGCGCGAGCATGTTCGCTTCTTCTCCACCGGCGGGGAGGCGGTCGCCGCCGGCTATCGCGCTTGCCTGCGCTGCACGCCCGATACGGTGGCGCGGGATCGGGGGGCGGTTGCTGCCGCCTTGACGCTGCTGGAGCAAGCGGAGGAAAAGCTGTCGCTTCAAGCGTTGGCGAGTGCGGTCGGCTATGCCCCGCATCATTTCCAACGCCTATTTACCCGCGATGTCGGAATTTCGCCCTCAGCCTGGCAGCGGGCGCGGCGGCTGGATGATGCGGATCGAAGGCTCGGCGATGGCGCTTCCGTGACCAACGCAATCTACGAAGCGGGCTATTCGGCGCCGAGCCGCTTTTATGCCGACGCCAAGGCCGCTGGCCTCGAGCCGGCGGCGCTGCGCAAAGGAGGAGAAGGGATGGTCATCGATTGGGCCCGGGTCGAGAGCGCGTTCGGATCCTTGCTGATTGCCGCCACCGAACGCGGGCTCTGCCGGGTTAGCTTCGATGAAGACGAAGCTGCGCTACGGGAACGTTATCCGGCGGCCACGTTCAACGAGAATCCGGACGCCCCGTTGATCCGGGCGGCGCTGGCCGCGATCGACGACCCGGCGCTGGCCGCATCCTTGCCGACCGATGTTTCCGGCACCGTCTTTCGACAGCGCGTGTGGGCCGAGCTTCGCCGTATCCCGCCGGGCGAGACCCGATCCTATCTCGATATCGCCCGGGCGCTCGGCGACCCCAATGCGACGCGCGCGGTGGGGACGGCCAACGGCGCCAATCCCATCGCCATCATCGTGCCCTGTCACCGGGTAGTGCGGAACGACGGTTCGCTCGGCGGCTATGCCGGGGGGCTGGAGCGCAAGAAGGATCTTCTCGCCGCCGAAACAAAGCAGAGCCGAGGTTCGTTGCTTTGATGTCTTGATTACGCCGCTCCCCTTTCTCGACCGGACCAACCGCGCGCTCGCCAAGGCGCCGCCGGTCACGCTCGATCCGGGCGAGATCGAGGCGTTCGTGCTGAAGCGCGCGGGCGCGGCGCGGATCGATGGCGACCATTGGCGCCCGTGGTTCGCGCTCTTGGCCGACGAGCTGGAACGACATGCCGCGCTCAATCCGTTCGGCCGTATCGTCGCCAATGGGCAACTGGTAGGGCTGCTGACCGCGCGGGTACGGGCGGAGCGGCTGCTGGCGCGCCATCCGGAGATCATGGATCGCCCCATCGAACGGCCGATCATCATCATGGGACCGATGCGATCGGGTTCGACCCGCGTGCAGCGCCTGCTTGCAAGCGATCCGCGCTTTGCCTGGACACGCCTTTACGAAAGCCTGTTTCCGGTGCCCTATGGACGCGGGAACGTTCGGCGGAAGTGGCAGGCGGCGGCGGTGCATCGCTTGCTGCGCACGCTCAACCCGGCGGTGCAGCGGATCCATCCTTCGGGTGCATCGCTGCCGGACGAGGAGTTCGGGCATCTTTCCTATGCCATGACCAGCGCGCAGGCGGCGGTACAGTGGCATGTCCCCGGCCTGGTCGCGGCCGAGAAGCAGCGCGACTGGTCGCCGGTGGTGCAGGACTTGACGACCTTGCTGCGGCTGAACGGCTGGGCAAGAGATGAGCAACCCCGGCGGCGATGGGTGCTCAAATGCCCGGCTTACGGCGACATGGCCGACG
>Ga0310813_10000231_pt1 | contig 40343 bp, 39 predicted proteins | sample YN3metagenome_FD_203086 | JGI IMG/M metagenome (GOLD analysis project Ga0310813, IMG submission 203086) | Soil microbial communities from experimental microcosm in Duke University, North Carolina, United States - YN3 | ecosystem: Engineered > Artificial ecosystem > Soil microcosm > Unclassified...
ACAATCCACCTATGTTTTAAGCACCGTAGGTGCGTGAGCGATCTTAGTTAGTTCTTCAGATTCAGAATACTTGTGAATGAGGGGTTGCAATTCAACACAGTATCTGCGCGCTCCGCGCTTACCCGGGGCTTTAAAGCTTTCGGCCATAAACGACCTGATTGCATTGTTGTTTTGTTGAGATCAGCCCAAAATGAATTGCGTTTAATCCCATAGAGTAATAAATTTAATCGAGGTTAATCGCATAGAGTTAAGCACCCATCTTAATCGCTTCCCAATATTTTTCATACAACGCAAGCGCATCCGAGCTAATGTCCTGCTGAAAATGACCGCGCTTTAACACAGCGTCTGAAGGATAAACAGTCGGGTTGTTGCGTATATTATCAGGTAATAGCTTTTGACCGGCCAAGTTGGCGGTTGGATATTTTGTATAAAGTGAAATAGCTTTTGCGATGTCAGGGCGTAAGATAAAATTCAGAAATTGATAAGCCGCTTCTTTGTGCGGCGCATTCTTCAACATCACAAAATTATCTACCCAGATCACAAACCCCTCTTGAGGAAAAACAAAATGCACATTTTTATTTTCTTCAGAAGCCTTAAAAGTATCACCATTCCATGCAACACCCACCGTTGCATCACCATCTATCATAATTGAAACAATGGTATCCGAAGAAAACACTTTCACATTCTGCATTAAGTCGCGCAGTTTCAGAAAAGCAGCTTTAATATGCGCTGGGTTAGTATCATTTGCGGGATAACCCAACGATATCAGCGTCATCGAAAAAATTTCTCGAGAATCATCTAGTAAAACCAACTGATTTAAAAACCGCTTATCCCACAGATCACGCCACCTCGTGACCGTCTTCAATGCCTCATCTTGCGTATTCACAAAAATACCCGTCACCCCCCAGAGAAAAGGTATACTATACTCGGAAGTGGGATCGTAAGCAGGAAAGAGAAATTTCCGATTCAAGTTTACAATACCAGGTAATTTATTTTTATCCAGCTTCTCTAACATATCCTGCTGACGCATACGATCAACCAAGTAACTAGAAGGAATCAGCAGATCATAACTATTTTTGCCAACCGCACGTACCTTCACATACATAGACTCATTATTTTGATACGTGGATAAATTAATCTTAATCCCCGTTTCTTTTTCAAATTGATATATCACAAAATCAGGAATGTACTCCGGCCAAGCATAAATATTCAAAACCTGATCTTTAGCAAAGACAGACAGTGGGAACAAAAACATCCCCATCACACATAACCAACGTTTCATGCTTTTTTCCTCAACACCAGTTGCGATAACAACACGAAAAACAATGTGATAAAAAACAACACACTACACAATGCATTGATCTCTGGCTTAATCCCAGAACGCACCATCGCATAAATCTGTAATGGTAAAATTTGAAATTCAGGGCCCGCTACAAAATAACTGATAATCACATCATCTAACGATAAAGTAAAACTGAGCAACCACGCCGAAAACAACGCTGGCCATAATAACGGGAAGATAATACGCCCAAAAATCACCCCCTCACTCGCCCCGAGATCTTTTGCAGCTTCAAAAATATTCTTATCGAAACTCACCAACCGGCTATAAGCAACCACAATCACAAAAGGCAAACAAAAAGTAATATGCGATATCAATAAACTCAAAAAGCCTAGCGGCAAACAGATCAGTGTGAACAGAATTAATAAAGCAGCACCCGTCACAATTTCAGGCGATAAAATAAGAATAAAAATAAGACCATTTAAAAATTGGCGACCAAAAAAACGATAACGATAAAGACTCACCGCAGCAAGTACACCAATACCCGTCGCAACAGTAGCAGCCGCCGCGCCTAACAATAGAGAATGATAAGTCGCTACCCATAAACTGCTGTTTTCAAAAAGCGCGCGATACCAATCCCACGTAAATCCTTTCCACACCAATGAATACTGTGCATTATTAAATGAATATAAAACCAGCACAATAATAGGAAGATAAAGAAACACATACATCAAAGACAAGTAAGCCGTAGCAGCCAAGGATTTTTGCGTCATGCCATCCACTCCCTGTTCTTGCTGCCTCGCGTTTTCCAGGCATAGAGGGCAATCAGAACAGCAAGCACAGCTGTCAGCATCACACTCATCGCAGAACCTAACGGCCAATGCTGTGTAATCAGAAATTGATTTTGAATGAGATTACCTAACAAAATTGATTTTGCGCCACCTAAAATATCAGAAATATAAAACAACGTCATCGCAGGCAAGAAAACCAAAATACAACCAGCTAAAATACCTGGCATCGTTAAGGGAATAATGATTTTTCTGAATACCGTCAACCGATTCGCACCCAAATCACGCGCTGCATCTATTAGTCTATTATCTAAACGCTCTACATTTGTTAATATAGGCAATACCATAAAAGGCAATAAATTATAAATCAAGCCGATGATCACAGCTTCATGCGTAAATAAAATAGAAAGTGGCTGATGAATCACGCCCAAACCCAGCAATACACTGTTTAAAATACCCCTTGCTTTTAAAATAGCAATCAAGGCATAACTCCGAATCAGCGAGCTCGTCCAAAAGGGAATCATAATGAGCATAATCAAGACCGCCTTACGCACACCTTGAATACGCGCCAAACAGTATGCAAAAGGATAACCCAGCAACAAGCACCCCATCGTTGCAATGCCGGCAACAACAAAAGATCTTTCAAAAATATGGAGGTAAATGAGATTATTCAGCGCACGATAATTATCTACAGTAAAAGGCAAACTCACAAAATGATCTGCGTGATGACTAAGCCAACTCGCGATGACCACCAAAGAAAAAGGTAACAGGGCAAAAAGAAATAGCCAGCTCCAAACCACCGTTAAAGAAAAATGCTTAAACCCAGCGTCACGCTTCATGTTTTAAAATCACCTCCCACCCAGGCGCCCAGCTCACCCAGACAGGCTCGCCTATTTTGTATTCGAGGCGATCATCATCTTCATCAAAGAACTCCGCCGCAGCCACCACCTGATTGTTTTCTAATCGCACCATCAAATCTACTGTACTGCCTTTGTAAGTGACTTCCTCTACCTGACCTGCAAACATTTCGCTCGCATCTTCGACTTCCACCTTGCCCCACACACGCACATCTTCAGGACGAATCAGCACGTGCACATCTTCACCAGGCGCAAGCGCTAACCCACATTTAGTGGTACGTTGCTTACCCATGACCTCAACAGCAACCTGCTTGCTGTTGTCAGCACTGAGCACTTTACCTGCAAAAACATTTACTTCTCCGATAAAATTAGCAACAGTCAGGCTCATCGGCTCTTCATAGACCTGGCGCGGTGTACCCACCTGTTCCACCACCCCCTCTTGCATGACCACAACCCGATCAGACAAAGAAAGTGCTTCTTCCTGATCATGCGTCACAAAAATAAAAGTGATCCCCAATTGGCGCTGCAGTTGCTTAAGCTCAATTTGCATCGTCTTCCGTAAGCGGTAATCTAAAGAACTCAGCGGCTCATCCAGCAACAACACGCGGGGTCGATTCACAATAGCGCGCGCAATAGCAACCCGTTGCTGCTGACCACCGCTCAACTGAGCCGGCTTACGCCCACTGAACTTAGAGAGCTTTACCATTGATAAAATATCGACCACCCGCGTTTGAATATCTGCTTGAGAAAGCTTCTGGCAACGCAAGCCGAAGGCGATATTTTCAAAGACAGTCATGTGGGGAAACAACGCATAGCTCTGAAAAACAGTGTGGACATGGCGCTCATGTGGTGGCAACCCAGCCACATCTTTACCATCAATAGAAATGCTGCCCTGTGTGGGCTCTTCAAAACCCGAAATAAGGCGCAACAGCGTCGTTTTGCCGCAACCGGAAGGACCCAACAGGGTGAGGAACTCACCCTCACGCACTTCAAGCGTGATATTACGTAACACATCAAGATCGTGTATAGTCTTATAAACGCCACGCAATTCAACAACGTTTTTATCCAATGAGCAGTCCCCCACGGTCCAAAGAAATCTGGTGAAGGGGGCTGATTATGTCGGTTAACTTGGCGAAAGTCCAGCACCAGGTACTACTGAGACCGCCAGAGGTGACTCTTTTTTCTGCTGGAGCAAGGTCAGAGAAGAACTCCGGCCTGACGACGTTGGCGCTTGAGCAAGGGGAATATCCGATCTGTTGCCAACACCGCCCAGTGAACCGCCCACTTGTGCAGTCGAAGACAAAGATTGTGATCCCTGCACTTGCTGTCGCTGCACCACATCGACCAACCACAGTTCCTCGCGCAATCGATAATAAAAAGTTACTTCATCCTTCTCCTCTCGTGCAAAACGACTACGCCAAGCAACATAAACTTCTTTTACCGCCCTTGTCACCCAATCACTCCATTCATATAGTTTGAACTTTCCACGAATCATCGCTTGCACAATGGGATTTTGAATAGGATCCCAGGCTGGGCATGTCATCATCTTAATCATATTGACCGAGCAATTGACTGTGGTTTCAAAAACAAGCGCTACCGCTGATTTCAAGATACGACCCACAAGATACAAAGAGCCCAATATCAAATCACAAAAAATAAGTGCTCCATTCACAGCCATATCTAAGGCATCTAACCAGGGCAGCAATGCACGCCGAGGGTCTAGCGAAAACAGCAAGCGAAACAGCAAATTAACAGGACTTAATAACAATCGAATGGGCAAGACCGTGATATTAAAAATAGTCATCACGGTGCTTTCCAATAGACTAAACTCATGTCGAGAAGAACGAAGCGCACCGTAAGTTATCGCACCAAATTTGAACCCTGCAAACGTTTCAGTAATAACAGGCAGTGCGCCCATCTCCTTCCCTAAAGAAGGAACAACCAGCACAACACCTCTGCCAAGCGCCGCTGCACCAAATATGGCGGTAAAAGCAAGTAAGTAATTGTCCACCATAAATTTAAACGCATCACCACCAATAGAATGCTCTGGATCAACAAACCCTTGGCCAACAATTTGTATCTCTGTCATGAAGGTAGAGGACGCAGAAATACTCTGCGGAATTTTGCCTTCAGACATGATTTTTGCTGTCTCAACGTGCCATTTGACAAACCAAGCAAGATCGATACCCATCTTTTTTCCCATGGCTATCACGAGGGCGGGCTGCAAGATACATAACCCTGCTAAAATATATCCCGTTGCAGCAAGAGAAGAAATTGTTGGCGATTCCGCATTCGTTTTAATAATGACATCACAAAACTCTTTAGCAGCTCGGAGCCCGGCAGAGACGATGTTATTCGGATGTTGCGGATGCAACTCGTAAGGCGTGACAGCCAATCGCGCAGGTGATCTTTCTTTATTATCAGCGTCAGTCGGTATTTTACTAGGCGGTTTAAGGACTGCTGTCTTTGCATAAAAATCCTCTACTGATTGATCACGAATGTCTTCAACTGCCTCGTGAAGAGAACGCCTTTTCGCTTCACGATCAGACGCTCTTTTTATTTCTTTTGCTATTTCTTGGATCGGATTTTCATCTTCATAAAAATCTGTCACTATCTTCTTGCAAGATGCATAAATGGAGGTACCCAATCCCATGACTATCCGGCTCAGTCCCATGCCTATCACATACACCGCATTGATAAAATTTTCCTGCACCGCTTCAAAGTGAGAGATGCTCGCTTTAAGCGAGCCTTCACACAAGTTTTTGTACATATCAACAACATGACTATATTTTTTATCTTTTTGTCTTTCCACACCTGTTATATATTCCCAGATATTTTTGCCTCTGTGATACATATCACTACGCCAAGTGCGCGTGGCACGTGAATCCCGTAGCCCAGATTTCGGCCTATCTCCCTCCAAGATCATTGCCGTTCCAAAAAGAGCTTTTCTGACTTGCGCTCTCGTTCCCCACATCAGATGCGTGATTTTCTCATCTTTCTCTGCATCGCATTCAAAAATACCTTGATGCGCCTCTGATATAGGCATCCATTGATCAAAAAGATAATCGTTAGCAGCTTCTTTATCAGCTGTCACAAGCGCCTTATGGAAAGACCCACGGTAAAAAGAAAAACGTCCCGCTAAGGTAGTCAGTTCATGCGCGAGTCTTGCATCACGAATAGCAACATTGATGCCTTCTCTCGTAAAATTCTCAATCATGTCTTTTGTACTATGGATATCACGATCATAGTCATCGTCAGCTGGTATTTTTCTTTTTAAGGATTGCACACGCTTCAGATCAGAGACGAGCCCTTTAACATGTGTCATCTTCAGCTTAGCCGCCGCAGCAAGACTCGCATTTGCGGGTAACAGTTGATTTCTTTTTAAATAATCTCGCAATGCAGCATCCACGTTCTCGACTGTACACACCAAACCAAATTCAGGATCAGCAAGCGCTTGTAACACCTCTTTTTCATATACTGAAATAGCTTGATGTATTTCATCTGGAGAACGACCAAATGTTCTCTCTATGTTTTGCAATAATCGCAATCGCTTGAAAGTATACTGACAAATCACTTCTGTTTTCTGGGCGTAATGCGTACGTTCGCGATACCGAGCATCTTGAGCGCCATAACGTGCTTTATTTTTAAAATAATCTTTTTCTGCTTGATAGCGATATTTACCAAATATACCAATGATTTTCGCTGTCAGCGATTGATCATTTTCTTCTGTTAAACCAAGCTCCTGATATGCTTGGTAGTCTCTTGGTGATAGCGTGACTGCAACCAATGTGCCACCATCCCTACGATTCAGACAACGCACTTGGCGACCATTAATATCTTTCGGCTGACAATCACGGAAAACTTTTTCTTCATTAGAAAAAGTAATATCCGCTCCGCTTTCAAGTTTCCTGATTAATTCTTTGCTTAAGGGGGGCATGGCCATGCGTATATACTCACTAGCTAACTTGTCTTTTAGTCAATTAAATGGTAAATAAGGGCGGGCATTGTAAACGATGTGAAACGATAACACAAGATCCGATCAATTTATTTTTTCAGAAATTCATTTATTTTTCAAAGAGATATAAAGCCATGCGCATTGCCTTGATACAATTTCCAGGTTCGACTCATTCAGAAGAATGTGTGGACGCTATTAAACGTGCAGGATTAGAGCCAATATCCTACACTTGGACGCAAGATACTCAGCCTCTACATACGTTTGATGGCTTTCTTTTGAGTGATGGTTATTCCTTTGGTGCTTATCCACGCCGCGGCATTCGCGCTGCGCTCACCCCTCTGATGAAGCAACTGAAAGAGCAGAGCGACTTGGGCAAACCCATTTTAGGGATTGGTGATGGGGCTTGTATTTTGGTAGAAGCAGGGCTTGTACCGGGGCTAGAAGACAATAAGCCGGGAGTGGCATTGATCACTCAGCGATTAGCGGATAGCTGCTCAATAAAAAATCGATTGCGACTGAGTAATCCCTATCAACGCAATGCTTTTACGCGTTACCTCAGCACAGATGCGGTGCTATCATTCAGTAATGCAGAAACCATCGGCCAATTTGTGATGACGCATGTTTTATCACAAGAAATTAAGGTGCAGGGATTAGGGATATTCACATATTACGATGAAAAAATAGGCAATATAGCAGCACTTGCCAACAAAAATGGCAACGTATTGGCTATGTTTACGCCTCTCTCACCACCTGATAGCGATCTTATCTTTCGATCTATTGCCGATTACATACAAAAAGGTTATCGCAGCAATGAGAGCATACCCCTTTCTTATTACCCCAGACCTGCATTACTCCCTCTTTACAGATCTGCCGATGATATTTTCCCGCAACTCATACCCTCCCCCCCTTCAGATCCTGTTTTAACTGCAGTGGGAGCCATCTTACAAGATCAGGGTCTTGTTGCTGATGTAAAACGGTATACCTACGAGGAAAGCCGACAACCGTTTCCACCATCAGAAGCCACCCCGTTACCACCCAGCGGCCTTTGCTTATTAGTGAAACCGAAATTTTCAATCTCGCAATTGTCTGCCTCTGATCCTTGTGTTATACAAGAAGATGTGCTGTGGTATTTTAATAGTGGGTGTATTTCCATGGAAACGCTCAAAAGCAACTTACTCAGCATGAATATTCTCTTTAATCCGTATACACATGATTGTTACGAATATAAAGGATAGGGAGTACCATATGAATATTTTGATCGTCGGTTCAGGTGCACGGGAACACGCCATTGCGCTTACTTTTTTTCGCTCTAAGCAACAGTTCAATCTTTTTTGTTGTGGCACCTCAACAAATCCCGGCATCAAGCAAATGACATTGCAATATTGGGTGGGTGACATCACAGACACAGCTGCCATCTCAGAAATTGCCAGAACATGGCAGATTGATTTAGCCATCATTGGGCCTGAAGCGCCTTTAAAATATGGTTTGGCGGATAAGTTGTGGGAAAGCGCTATTCCAACGATAGGTCCCAAGCAATCGCTTGCGCAAATTGAAACGAGCAAGGCCTTTGCGCGTAATCTGATGAAAAAATATAACATACCTGGGCTACCACGTTACCAAACCTTTACCGAAATGGCAGGCGTTTCAGCGTTTTTAGAAGACCTGGGAGAAAATAATTATGTCGTAAAGGCAAATGGCTTAATGGGCGGCAAGGGCGTTAAAGTGGCCGGTGATCATTTGCATTCTTTCGCTGAAGCGCTGGCTTATTGCAAGACGCTGCTCGATAACGACCATACTTTTGTGATAGAGGAAAAACTCATCGGCCAGGAATTTTCACTGATGGGTTTCTGCGACGGTAAGCGGTTAATCCCGATGCCTGCTGTACAAGATCATAAGCGTGCTTTTGTTGATGATAAAGGGCCAAACACAGGCGGTATGGGTAGTTATACCAGCGCAGATCACTTGCTGCCCTTCTTAACATTAGACGATGTGAATATTGCACACACGATCAATGAAACGACTGTGCAGTCATTGATGGCCGAATTAAACGAAAAATATATTGGTATTTTTTACGGTAATTTTATCTTAACAAAAAAAGGTATTTTTGTTATTGAATTTAACGCGCGATTTGGTGATCCAGAAGCGATGAATGTGCTCACTATTTTGGAATCTGACTTAGTGACGATTTGCCAATCGATGGTGTTGGGTCAATTAACACCTGCACAAGTTCATTTTGCGCCACAAGCAACGGTTTGCAAGTACATTGTGCCTGAAGGATACCCGGATAACCCTATTCCGGATGCGATCATTGATATTGCTGCTGTCAAAAACAAGGCGCGGTTATATCTCTCTGCTGTAAATGCCGTTAATGGAAAAATTCATGCACTGGGCACACGTACAGCTGCTTATGTGGGCGTAGCAGACTCAATCAGTTTAGCGGAAGAAATTTCAGAAAAAGAAATCCGCGGCATCGGCGGCCCCTTCTACCACCGCACTGATATTGGCACAGAAACCCTTATCCAACGCTATGTCGACGCCATCCGCCGGCTGAGAGGAGTGTAGTGACACAATCAGAAGACAGACCATTCCTATCTTTTGGGATAATGTGCGTTATAGCTTTAGTTACAGGTTCTCTTTTGTTACAAATGCTCGCAAACCTATCCGGATTCAGATGGTCGTCAAAAATTCATATAACTAATTGATTATATTATAAAAAAAATATACGATCCAACCGGTTCACTTACGCTTCAAACGCGTCATTATTTGCTTCACAGGGTGAAATTGAAGCGAATGAAGCATAAATAACAACACATTAAAAATAATTGCTTCATATGCTTCATTCTGTTATTCGGTAACACTTTTTCTCACGCACCTGCGGTGCTTAAAAGCGTAGGGTGGTTGGCATCACCCCGGCCTTCGGATTGCTACGCTTCGCTGCGCAATCCTCAACCGGGGCTATAAAGCTTTCGGTCGTAAACGACCTGGCTGTGTCGTGACTCTGTATGATTAACCCCAATTAAATTCATTTTGGATTGCGTATGCCAATTAAAAGTGATAGTACAGTGACGCTCCCTTACGGTCGCGGCTCGGTATCGTGGCTCAGTTTTATCACATAACGTTACGACGCAATCAGGTCGTTTACGACCGAAAGTTTTATAGCCCCAGCTAAGGATGCGAAGCGGAGCGTAGCATCCGCAGGCTGGGGTAAGCACAACCACCCTACGCTTTTAAGCACCGTAGGTGCGTGAGAGTTTGCGGAGATAGCTCAGCGCGCTTATTCTATCAATTAGATTTTTCTTCTGTTGTTAAACATCATATTTTCAACTACCGCAACACAAACATCAGCCCCAGCACAACGCATGTCATCGCGCTGCAGGTGAGCATTGTTAAGACTTCTTTGAGGAAAAGCGCTGAGAATAATAGGCTATAAACGGGAACCAGCAGAAATCCAAGTGAGGCAACCAGCGTGGGGAGCTCTTTATTAATCGTCAAGCCACCCCAATAAGACAAACCCGTCACAACAATACCTGTATAAACCAAAGATAGTACCAGCGGCAAACTCCATTGCACATGTATCACAGGTTCACTGATCATGGCATAACACAAAACAGGTATCACCCCAATGAGCAACTGCCACCCAATCAGCTCGATAGGGCTTTTATGCCACGTCATGTAGCGCGCGCAAAGCATAGAAATAGTCCAACACAGTGAACTCAACAACAAAACAAGAATGCCTAACACCACCCCTTTATTAGACCAATTCATTTCCCAAGGACTCAATAAGATCACAATCCCTGCGACACCCAATAAAAACCCCAACCATCGAAAAACAGATGGCTTCTCGTTGAAGAACAACAGCGTCACAGGCATTACCCACAACGGTGTACTGTAAGCCAAGATAGCAGAACGCCCCGCAGGCAAGTAATGCAACCCAATATTAGCCAGTAAAATGAAAAAACTGATCTGAAAAAGACCAACGGAGAATATCAGCGGCAGGTCTCGACGATCCGGTAGACTGAACTTATCGATAGCAAAGGCGACGCCCATCATGGTAATAGTGCCGATCCCCAGACGAATAGCCGTGTACCAAGCGGGAGACAAATAATCCAGCCCAATCTTATTGATAGGCCAAGCTAGCCCCCAGACCACAGTCACAACAATCAAAAGACCCAGCATTTTCAAGTTGATTTTTTTCATACTTTGCTCGTATTATCCTAATAACCCTCTAGATATGGCGCCATGCATGTTTACCAAAGAATCGCTTTCACAATTTGACCCGGACATTTGGCGTGCTATCGAAGCAGAAGCACAGCGCCAAGAAGACCACATTGAACTCATTGCCTCAGAGAACTACGTTAGCCTGAATGTACTGCGCGCGCAAGGGAGTATCTTGACCAATAAGTATGCGGAAGGCTACCCCGGTAAGCGCTATTATGGTGGATGTGAATTTGTCGATATCGTTGAGAATATCGCTATCGCTCGCGCTAAAGAATTATTCGGCGCTGCTTACGCCAACGTGCAACCTCACTCCGGCTCGCAGGCTAATGCCGCGGCTTACGCTGCACTTTTAAATCCTGGCGACGTTGTGCTTGGCATGAACCTTGCGCATGGCGGACATCTCACACATGGCTCACCTGTTAATTTTTCAGGTAAGCTGTATCAATTCCATGCTTATGGTTTAGATCCCAACACAGACGAGATTGATTACAAAGAAGCTGAACATTTAGCAAAGCTACACCGGCCAAAACTCATTGTCACCGGATTTTCTGCTTACTCAAAACACATTGACTGGCAACGATTTCGTGATATTGCAGACAGCGTGGGCGCTTTTCTGCTAGCGGACATTGCACATGTAGCAGGTTTGATTGCCGTAGGAGATTACCCTTCTCCTGTTAATATTGCAGATGTCACAACAACCACGACACATAAAACATTGCGTGGACCACGTGGTGGTATGATTTTAGCAAAAGCAAATCCTGAATTAGAAAAAAAACTGAATGCTGCAGTGTTCCCTGGCGGACAAGGCGGCCCACTCATGCATGTGATCGCAGCAAAAGCAGTTGCATTGAAAGAAGCATTACAACCTGAATTTAAAACTTACCAACATCAAATTCTAAAAAATGCACGTGCGATGGCAGCTGTGATTATGCGTCGCGGTTATCGCATTGTGAGTGGTGGCACAGATGATCACTTAATGTTGATTGATTTAATTGATAAGAAGATCACAGGTAAAGATGCTGAAGCGGCACTAGGCGCTGCTTTTATCACAACAAATAAAAACAATGTACCCAATGATCCGCAATCTCCTTTCATCACCAGCGGCATCCGCATCGGCTCACCTGCTGTGACGACACGTGGATTCAAAGAAAAAGAATGCGAGCAAGTTGCAACGTGGATGTGTGATATTTTTGATGATTTGAACAACGCAGACACCATCGCACGTATCAGGAAAGAAGTCACGGCATTATGCCAACGATTTCCTGTTTATGCCGTCCGCAGCTGAAAATGCGATTTGCAACGTTTAAATAAAACCGAGCTACGTTACCGAGCCGCGACCGTGAGGGAGCGTCACATGAATCTGATAAAAACTGATGTGGAACAATGCAACATGTCTACCGTTAGAAGACGATTTAATATCATAAAGTAAGAAATTTCAGCTAAAAGTGATAGTACAGTAACGCTCCCTCACGGTCGCGGCTCGGTTTTCTGCATACTATGTCCTTTAGGTTACGTTTTTCGCAACCTAAAGGACATAGCATACACAAAATACCTTGATTGAAAGAAAAAATAAGCCTATTATGTCCTTTAGGTTACGAATTTCAACACCTAGAGGACATGTTATGTTTTCTGAATATCTAGATAAACTGAGAATGTACGGTAAAAGACACTTTACCTTTCAGGAGATCATTCAAGATTTACATGTCTCAGAGAACGCAGCTAAAGCTGGACTTTTTCGGCTTAAAAAAGCAAATAAAATTATCACCCCAATAAAAGGGCTCTATGTTATTGTCCCACCTGAGCATCGGCCATATGGGTCTATTCCAGCAGAAGAGTTAGTCCCTATCATCATGCAACATTTAAATGCTGATTATTATGTTGGATTACTCAGTGCTGGACTATTTTATGGTGCAACCCATCAAAAACCGGCTCGCTTTCAAGTTGTCACCAACAGACGAATTAAGCATCCTCTCAAATTTGGTGATGTGGTTATTGAACTTGTTTACAAAGATTCTTTAGAGAATTTGCCGACAAAAGATTTTGTCGTGCGCACTGGTTATTTAAAAGTGGCAACTCCAGAATTGTTAACCATTGATCTTTTCAAATATTCAGACAGAGCTGCTGGCATTAGTCACATTGCCACCGTCTTATCAGAGCTTACTCCTAGCATTGACGAAAATAAATTAATTGAGCTTGCAGAACACTTAGGAGAAGTCAGACAAATTCAAAGATTAGGATTTATCTTAGAGAAAATTGATGTTATGGAGGATGAAGAAAAGAAGCTAAAAATAATTGACAAATTATTAGAATACATGAAAAATGCAAATCGCCCTTTTGTTTCTCTTGTTCCATATATGCCAAGAACTGGATGTCCTAGGCATAAAAAATGGAAAATTGTCGAAAACACTGATTTTGAGAGTGATTTATGATACCAGAAATTTTTATACAAGAGTGGCGAAAAAATGTCGCATGGCAAACACCCGCCCAAATTGAACAAGATTTAATAATCAGCAGAGCATTAATCGATTTGTATAGCGATCCACATGTCAGCGAGACTTTGGTTTTTCGTGGTGGCACTGCACTCAATAAATTATTCTTAAAACCACCATCAAGGTACAGTGAAGATATTGACTTCGTTCAGAAAAATCCCAGTCCAATTGGCCAAACAATTAACGCTATCAGAGAATTATTCAAGCCATGGCTTGGCGACCCAAAATGGAAAATCACCGAGCGTAGCGCAAAATTAATTTACAAATACGAATCCTTCAACAATATGCCTGCAAAATTAAAAATTGAAATCAATACCACTGAACATTTTCAAGCGCTCCCTCTAAAAACAGTTCCTTTCACTGTTGCATCAGATTGGTTCAATGGCGCAGCAAACATCGTCACCTATGAGTTAGATGAATTGATGGCTACTAAACTTCGCGCTCTTTATCAACGCCGCAAGGGTCGAGACTTGTTTGATTTATGGCTCACGGCTAAAAATAATCTGGTTAATACTGATAGAGTTTTTGAAATTTTTAAAAAATACTGCATAAGCGATGACTATCATTTTTCCCGAGATGAATTTTTGCAAAATTTAGCGCTAAAACGAAACCACGAGGCTTTTCGATCAGATATGTATGCACTACTTCCTGTTGGATTAAAGTGGAATTTTGACGAAGCCTATCAATTTGTTCTAGAGCACCTGATCAACAGGCTGCCGTGAGTGAGATGCTTTAACGACCTGAACAACACAGATCAGAATGAAAGTGTAAATTTCTTCTCACGCGCCTCCGGCGCTTAAAAACGCGGGGTGTTTGGCATTTTACCCCGGCCTTCAAATGCTACGCTTCGCTTCGCATTTTCAGCCGGGGCTGTAAAACTTGCGGCCGTAAACGGCCTGACTGCGTTGCAACGCTCCGGAATAAAACCGAGCTGCGAAACCGAGCCGCGACCGGCAGGGAGTCACATGAATCTGATAAAAACTGATTGAGCATCTCTGAGGCCAAGTCTTGCATGTCTTCTCCCGAAGGGGGCTTTGTTGAATAAATCGGAAATGCTCTGTGAGGCACTCGGTGTAACCGAGCCGCGACCGTAAGGGAGCGTCACTGTGCTATAACTCTTAGCTGAAATTTCTTACTTTATGATATTAAATTGCCTTATAGTGGTTAAGATGTTGCACTGTTATACACCATCTTTTATCAGATTCATGTGACTCCCTGCCGGTCGCGGCTCGGTAACGTAGCTTAGTTTTATTGCATAGCGTTACGAGACAACCAGATCGTGGTTCAGTTTTACCGCATAAAACAACAACGCAATCAGGTCGTTTACGACCGAAAGCTTTATAGCCCCAGGTAAGCGCGATAGCGCGCAGCCTGGGGTTCAATGCACCCACTACAGATGCAAGCACCGTAGGTGCGTGAGAAGAAACACATTTTCTCCAGGATAGAGGTGCTAAATGAGGGGATACGCATTTATTAACAACTTGTTAAAAAATAAGAAAATTTTTTGCAATACGTCATTAAGAGTGGATTTTTAATATTTCCTTAATTTTTATATGTATATACTATTGCTGGTTTTATTTTTACCAATGAGACGAGGCCATGAAAAAAATATTTTTTAAACAAGCAATAGAAAAATATCATATAGAGAATTCGAGCGATAACATGGCAGAGCATGCGCTCGTTATCCATCTAAGAAAAATCTTAGATAGCCCCCAAATTGTGGCATTACAAGATGATGATGATTTATCTCCAGAAACCGTAGCAGAAATTTTTCAATATACCGGAATGGAATGGATATCGGCCTCTAGCAATGACTGGCGAGCTAAAAATTTATTACTTGATTTAAAAATCGCTATATATAAAGAAATGAGATTTGATGCTCTCCTGGATAAATTAGATGATGGTGATTTAGTCTATGGCTTTCGTGAAATTCGTATTGCACTTATCGAACAATCTAAAGAAACTAAGACATTTAATTTTATCATCGATAGATTCAACGATATCGCGCGTCATTTTGCTTCTCAGCAGAAAGATTTCTCGTTTCCTGTTTTTTCTACGTCGTCAAAGAAAGCAAAACATTTTTATGCTAAAACAGATAGTTTACATAAATTTGCGCAACGGTTTGAAGGAGTTAAAGATAAAGACTATTATAAAAAAAGTACTAGCGCCATGTATGAAAAAATAAATGGAACCGGCTTAGATGATTTCGTAAGAAAGAGATGTAAATTGGGTATACTTTGGTGTTTAAGCGAAGGCAAAACCATTCATATTTTATTGGATCAATATGATTTTGCACAATGTTTTAGTAAGGAACCAAAAAAATACACATACTCTGAAATGAGATTTATTTATAGGAATTGGAATGGCTTACAAAGATTTCATCATGCAAAAAAAATTATTTTTTATGTCATGATTAATGGGATTTTGACAGAAGTTACACCTCCATGGGTTGCAGACTCACTCATTGGCAGTTCTTATATGCCTAAAGATAAGGCAATCCGACAAAAAAAGAATGCACTCTATGGTTCATTTATTACAGAAATGGCTGATAGAATTTTAGGTCCAAGCGGAGTTCCTCTTGTCGAATGGAGTCCTCCGAATATGGATTGTACGCCAGACCCTACCCTAACAGTAGAATCGATAACACAAGTTGTTTCCGATACAACTGGTTTACCTAACATGATGCATATTGGTGAAATTAGAAAAGAAAGTGAGGCTCAAACAGTTTTTGTTGCTGACCCCGCGCCGCTTGTTGCGCCTGCTTCTGTTAAAACGGTAACGAAGCAATCAGTGCTACCAATAGACTGCTGTTTCCGATCTACCTGGTGGGAATTGAAGCACAACTTTCCTGACTGCAGTATCACAGAAGAAGATGTCATTTTAAATTTAAAGAAGGCAAGTGCTGAATATCAATATATGGTGTTCTTGGGGAGCTATCCGGATGATGGTATTCCTGGCGTTACGAAACAAAGGCTAGAAGCTATAATGGCAGCTCTACCGGTACCAACAAGTGCGCTTCCTTCTTCTAGTGGGCGCTTGCTATCACAACAGGGTCAAGGTAGCAGAAGTACCACAACAGAGAAAAAATGTTCTGTTATGTAGGCGGCCGTAAACGGCCTGACTGCGTCGTAACGCTCCAGAATAAAACCGAGCTGCGAAACCGAGCCGCGACCGGCAGGGAGTCACTGTGCTATAACTCTTAGCTGAAATTTCTTACTTTATGATATTAAATTGCCTTATAGTGGTTAAAATGTTGCACTGTTATACACCATCTTTTATCAGATTCATGTGACTCCCTGCCGGTCGCGGCTCGGTAACGTAGCTTAGTTTTATTGCAGAGCGTTACGAGACAACCAGATCGTGGTTCAGTTTTACCGCATAAAACAACAACGCAATCAGGTCGTTTACGACCGAAAGCTTTATAGCCCCAGGTAAGCGCGATAGCGCGCAGCCTGGGGTTCAATGCAGCCACTACAAATACAAGCACCGTAGGTGCGTGAGCGATTTTAGTATCGCTACTCAAACAACACAAACGTTTTCACCGGCCTTCCTTCCGGAACAGAAAATGGCATCTCTTTAGATCTAACATACATGCCAGTTGATCGGCCGCCATCTAAATTCAAAGCCGTCGTTATCTTGCTCACACCAAAAATAAAGGGTGAATTTTTTAAGATATTCGCAGCTTCAGATAAAGTCATTGGCGAGGTCACAATAACCAACAGTTTCTTATCACTAGATTGCGCTAATATGGTTCTTTTCTTCGGTGAAAAATAAGACGCTATATCAATCAAACTTCTCTGTAGCACGTTTATACTCGGACTCATATCTCCCCGCTCAATTAATAACGGGCCTGTTTGCATAGCATCTGCTGCAGATAAACAGCGACTCGTTTTTTTCTCCAATAATATCCTGCCGCTCTTATTCACTTGGATACACGAAACCAACAGCGGATCATGCGATGTTTTTGTTAACGTTTTTCCATTCTCAATCAATAAACCAGCAGGTTGAAAATCAGGGGTATAAAAACCACCATTCACAGCAACAGAAGCGTTATTTTCTTCGGCAATTTCTCGAATGGAGCGAGCCGCAACTTGCTTTATCGCTTTCTGTTGGTAAATTTTTGCATGGTAGCTGTCGTTAAAAATGACAACATCTAATGTGATATCACGAGAAGGGAATAGAATGTGTCGATAACTGCCCAATTGATTTTGTAGATTATGCATTTCAATAGCAGGATCAGCACGTACATACCGAGTCCCTGCATCACAATCCAATACCACAAACATGAAACATGCTATTAAAACACGCCAGTATAGCTTCGACTGCTTCCAACACATCATGTCTTTTCTCCTAATCAAATAAACGAATAATCTCTACTTGAGGGAACTGCGTCTTCACCTGCTCTTTGTCTTTTTCCAGAAAAATAAGCTTCAGATGCGGGCCCGCATCTTGTGTAAAATAGACCTCTAATCCCTCTTGACGCAACACCCATATTTTTTGCATCGCAGCCAGCGTTTCTGGCAGACTATAGCAAATCGGCGGCCAGCAACTCAGCATCGTTGCGTGCATCGTCAATGCATTCGATTCCGCTGTACCACCTAATAACGCAAAATTTTTCACATTCAGCGCTTGCCGAATAATCACCAAATCTCTTGCGACTTTTTTAGGCCAGCTATTATATAAGATGCTACCATCAACCGTGCGTTGCATGGCTTCTCGCGAAGAAATTTTCTTCTCTTTATCTGTTAACGCCAAAATACCAATATAAAGTTCCGGCCACTCAATTTCCAGCGGCGTTGCAAAACAATCCATACCATCTTTTGTTAAACCTGCATGCCACTCAACAAATCCCATCCACAAAGAACGCGCCGCGCTACCACTGCCCAACCGAGACAGTATAGAAAGATCCCTATTGGAGAGTTGCCAGTTAAACAAATCTTTTAACGCCAATACCAAAGAAGCAAAACCGCAAGCAGAAGACGCTAGTCCCGAAGCAACCGGAATATTCATCTTGATATCAATTTTGACATACCATTTTTTTTCTAATCTAAACAAATCCAAAAACTGTACGCAACGCTGAACAAAGCCAGAGTCCGCTGCTAGCACTTCATCATTCAATATCACGGTATCGTAAGGTTTATCTTGAAAGACAATACTCGTCATCGCACCTTTTTCAGGTAAGGCGATTGACAAACTGGATGTCATGGGCAAGTTTAATTCCGCATTACGCTTTCCCCAGTATTTGCACAATGCAATATTGGTTGGCGCAAAAGCAAGACCTTTTTCATGATAAGACTCGGTTGGCAATTTTTGCTGAAAAATTCTTTTAATGATATCTGCTTTCTTGAGTGATTCAGGTTTTTTCACAGTACGTTCCTTCTAAAGTCATTTCCACCCAAATACGTGAGACATCTTGATGCTGACCATGGTAACCGTAATGCGAGGGTAATTGTCCTAACCCTATCACACAATCCCCTAGCCCTGCTCCCGATATTTTTGCACCGCTAATACCAAGCTGTTGATTAAGATGCGACGCCATATCACAAAGCTGGGGCGTACTCACACCTAAGGCCTTCATCATACCCTGCTGCGTTGTCATCATCTTCCCAAAACCACCTTCATCACCACTTCGCAATAATGCTATGCCTTCTGTTACACACTGCCCTATCGCATCTACAATACTGCGATACAGTTTCGGAAAAGCAGAAAAATACTCTTCAACTTGCGCAATAGCATCTGTTGTTTTGGTTTTATAACCCGCATACAAAACCGTTAGCGGATACAGCATGTTTATTTTCTCTACCGCCATAGGCTCTGCTTGATAAGCAACGATACCACCATAAACAGAAGCAGCAATATCAGCACCCGATCCTACACCTTGCACACGCCGAACCGCTTCTCGTCCCTGGCGTACTAAATCCAGAGGCGATGTTCGCACCCCTAACCAAGAAACCAACACTGCAAGCGTTGCGACAGTCACAGCAGCCGATGAACCAAAACCAATTTGATCTGAAAAATCAGAATGAATATGCAAATCAAACCCTTTTGTCAATTTTGCCTGAAGCTGCTTAATCGCACTCAAAGCAAATTCAAATGGTTTCTCTACTTTCAATTCTGCTAGATGAGTCACATAAGAACCATAGCAATCCGCATAAAGAGAAATAGTCCAATCATCTCGCGGCGTTAATGTGACAGTCACGCGTTTATCAACCGCGCAAACCAACGCTTGCTTACCAGATAAGACAGCATATTCGCCCAACAACATCAATGATCCTGGCGCACTTGCACTATAAGACATGCACACCTCGCTTCTCACCTGCGATAGACATCAATTCATACCCAAAACGCTGACACAAAAGCGCCACTGCCGCCTTATCTTCTGCCATCACGAGCACCACACCACCCTTATCGCCCGTCACAGCTCCTGCGCCACAAATTTTTGCAGCGCCCTGCATCGCCTCTATCTGCGCGATAAAATGTTGTACTTTCTCTGGCACAACACCAATATGTTTCAATAGTAAATGATTCTGATGAACCATTTCGTAAAAATCAGACATATTTCTCTGCTGCAACGCCATGTCCATTGTTGTCGTCACGGCAGTAAAATCATCTTTTAGCTGTTGCGAGGCAAAATAAGGTTTTACTTGCTCTACACATTGTCCCGTTGTGGAAACAGGAGAACCTGTATTAACAGCATAAAAAGAAAATTCAGGCAAGGGACGCTCTATTAATTCATTTTCTTTCACGTATAAGCACCCGCCACGCAATGCAATGTGCAGATCGAGTCCACTTGATTTACCATGCTGCATATTTTCAGCAACCAAGGCAAGTTGTAACAGCGCTTCGTTTGATAAGGGTTTATTGAGATGATGAGAAATAGCAAGCATCACGCTGAGAATAGTTGCAGCGGAAGAACCCATCCCACAACCCACTGGGATATCCGATGTCACATGAACCTTCACGCCATGCGGCAACGTGAAATTAAATGACTCAGCAAAAATACTCATCGCGAATTGCGCTAATTCAAAAGGTTTTTGCAACACCTCTCGAATGGTAAAATCACCTTGCACAAAACGATGATACTTTCTTTTGATACGATTTTTAAGTTCTCGTAATCCTTGAAAACTCAAACGACTACGATGCGCAATATCTGATAAATCAAAGAAAACCTGCGGTGATTTTTCTTGTGTAACGGTTGCCGTTGCATAACGATTAATAGACATCGCTAAAGCAGGACTACCGTACAGCACAGCATGTTCACCAGACAGGATTAACTTACCAGGCGCAAAGACTTTCATCGTACAGCTTCTTTATACATCAAGGGTGCATCGTTTCCCTCTACAACAGATAAGCAAGGCGGAACACGTTCATAGGAACGTTTATGCTGTTCTATCTGAGAAAGCCTAAACAATCCTGTACGATAAGAGGGCATGGTTTGGCAACTACCATCTTCTGTGTATTTAAACTGATAAAAATCGACATACTCTTGATAACTCAGTATTTGTCGCCCCGCTAATAACTGCTGATGGAATGCTGTATGCAGCATCTTTTGATAACCAGGTTGAATAACACCGCTAAAGTATTCTGCAACAGCGCCGGACCCATAACTATAAAATCCAATGCGCTTTTGTGCTAAATCATCTGATGTGTTATCCAGGAGTGATGCTAAACAAATATAAAGCGCGGCAGTATAGCTATTACCGATTTCTCGATTGTAAAGCAATCCCGCTTCTATGTGATGAATGGAAGCTTGCGTCTTGAATAAATGCTGGTGTGCTTTTTCAACAAGTCTTGGCACAGGCGTGTGATAACAATAAAAGGCATGATCTGCTAATGAACGACCAGACAGCAGACAATATTGCTGCCACGCTTTTTCAAGCAAAGTAAGATACATTTTGCTTGAGTACTTTCCATCCACCAGCGCTTCTTGTAAATAATGTGGTCGCCAAAAATCCATGATGTGCTCCGTCACAACACCATACTCTGGTTCTAACGCAAGCAATCTCGGATTCGCAGACAATAACATCGCAACAGCACCACAACCTTGCGAAGATTCTCCAGAAGACCCTAATCCATATCGCGCAATATCAGAAGCAATCAATAACACTTTTTTAGTGGGATTTTCACGTAAATAAGGCAAAGCAAGTTGTAGCCCAGCCGTTGCACTATAACAAGCTTGTTTTAACTCAACAACACGACAACGTGGGGACAATCCCAACAAAGCATGCACATAAATACCAGCTGCTTTAGAGTAGTCAATGCCAGATTCTGTTGCAAAGAGTAGCATTTCAATCTCATCCAAAGAAGAAACATCTTTGAGTACTTCTATTGCCGCATTAGCCGCCATCGTCACAATATCTTCACCAGGTGGGGACACTGCCATCATGTGTTGCCCTAAACCAGTGCGGTATTTATTGGGATCAACACCACGCGCTTCCGCCAATATTTGCAGCGGCAAGGCATAATGCGATGTATAAAGAGCCATTTTATCGATACCAACTTTATACATTAGGCTGTTTCCTTTCTTTCTAATTTAAGATGACTCTGCATCAACTCACCTTGATTCGTTTGCGCAGCCAGTAAGGATAATTCTCCACATAAAACAGCTGCAGCAGCGATAACAGCCAAACGTCTCGCGTTATACCCCGGCTCTTGCTGATCCTGACATTTAAGTAAGGCTAAATTCTCTGCTACAAAAGGAAGCGTTTTACCACTACCCACTGTTCCGACAATCAAATTCGGCAATGTGGCAGAAAAATAAAGATCTGTGCCACGCACCTCAGCATGCACAATCCCCTGCGAGCCTTCCACAATATTTGCAACATCTTGTCCCGTTGCTAAATAAAAACCGAGTAACATATTCGCAAAATGCGCATTGGCTGTTCTTAATCCACCTGCAACGATATTACCCAGTAGATTTTTTTTAATATGCAAAGAAACGATTTTTTCTGGTGTGGTTTTTAAGAAACGTTTACACAACGCTTCAGAGATTGTAACTTCTGTCACTACATTTTTACCGCGACCCAACAGTCCATTCACAGCCGATACTTTTTTATCAGAACAAAAATTACCGGAAATCGACACATACCTAAGCGCTGGATAATTTTCTAATAGCCACGTCAGTATGTGGTCAGCAGCGAGTGTCACCATGTTATGCCCAGCAGCATCTCCCGTGCGAAAAGCCAGACGCAGATAAAGTAAAGACCCAACAATATGAGGATGCACGTCAACCAGTGTTGCAAAACGACTCGTTTGACTCACCACAGCTTGCAATATCTCTTTCTTTGTTTGAATATCTTGCGTAACAGCGTAAACATCAGCAACGCTATCTGCTTCAACCAAAATAGAGCGCGTCATGCATTCACTCACAAGCGTAGCGCGAATACCGCCGGCGCGCGTACAAACCCGTGCACCGCGATGGGTTGTCGCCCACAGTGGAGACTCTAGCGTCGCCAGAGGCAGATAAACTTCTTCATCCACTTCCTTGCTAATAATTTTGACAGGACCGACTGTCCGCATAGGAATGGTTGCGATTTGTTCTTTATTTTGCCAGCGCATATTTTTCTTGAAAAAATCCAGTTAAGGGTCTATAAATGGCAATCATTCTACTGGAAAATGCGCTATGGCAGCAACAGATTACGTGATTCTTGTTGATGAAAATGATAACAATATCGGCGTAACAGACAAAATGCTGGCACATAGGCACAACCAATTGCATCGCGCGTTTTCGATATTCATCCTCAGCAAGGACACCCCTCCCCAGCTGCTTTTGCAACAACGCGCCGCGGATAAATACCATTCAGCAGGGTTATGGAGCAACACGTGCTGCTCCCACCCCCGCCCAGGGGAATCGGTGATAGCGGCAGGCACACGTCGACTGCAAGAAGAATTTGGCTTAAGCACCACGCTAGAACAGGTTGGTTCATTTCGCTATAACGTTCATTTTCCAAATGGCTTATCTGAGAACGAGCTCGACCACATACTCATCGGTAAAATTTCAAGGGCTATTACAATCACACCCAACCCAGCAGAAATACAGGCCTACCGTTGGGTAGACGTAGGTGTTTTATCGCAAGAAATACAAGAAACACCAACAGCATTCACTTATTGGCTAGAACCGGCTCTTAAAATAGTATTGTCGCATGGACTGAATTAAAGATCTTGTGACATCCGTTTCTATGGACGAAAGCCACGTTTACTTTCACCACTATCTGGCGCCTCAGGTGATTCATCTCGAGGTACTTGCCGTAAAGGTCTCTGCTTAGCCTTCTCAACAAACAAGCTGACAGCATCTGTTGGTTGACTCTGACGATAAATAATAGACAAATCCGCAAGCGCACCCGCAAGTTTGTTCTTTGCTTCTTCAAACTTAGCAGGGTCGCCTAACACACGCTCTAATTCATGACTCATACTCACGATCTGCCCAACGCAGTCTTTTACTTCCCGTGCAAAAGCATCATCATTACTTGGTATGCGTAGTAAATTAATAGCATCAACCTGCAGTCGAAAAGCTTCGTTTATCAGTGTCGTACAAGCACCCGAAAGATCACAGCCTCGATCTCTCATTATTTCAAAGAAACGTACCAAAAACCTAGCAATACCTTGAACAACAGCCTCTTTGGTCGATCGATATGACGGATTCGCTATGGTATCAAAAAGATTTGGCCCACCATGATGCTCTATTCCTTCCCTTCTTACAGCATTAGGAACACGCGCAGCTGTCTGAAAGAAAGAAAGCTCATCCGGATCAGCAATGATGCCTGCCATAATCCTGTCATTTATGTCCTCTACTTCTGCTTTGCCTGCTTTGCCTGCTTTGCGATGTGCTGCAAGTCTTTCTTTTTCTTGCGTGTTAAGTAATTGCATGTTGGCCAGCTGTTCTCTCGGAGCCGCTGCATCAGCTAACGCTCTCTCCGCTCTCACTTGCAACTGCGCACGAGACTCTGACTCCCATTCAGTGCTTGGGCTTGGCAATGCTTCCGTATCGATTAGTTTCAAGTATGTTAGAAAATATAAATGCTTCACTTCTCTATCTAAGGCAGTTAATTTTTGCCCCAGGATATTAAATTGTTGATGACTTGCTTCTTCGTCTACTAAGGAGAGAGTGTCGATACGATCTGCCGTCACTGCAATGTCATGCGCTAACTCAGCCATCCTATTTAAGATTGACAGGGAATCTGCCTTAACAGGCATATCGATCATCGTTTCTGCGGTACTTAGACACGAAGCCTCTACATACCTCGCAATGTCTGCGATTCGCCTCACATCTTCGGTAGATATTTGCTCTGTCAGCGCCAATCTATGAATCTCGTCCCACAACATTCTGACAGACAAATCATTAAAACTGTCGTTTCTTGTTTGCATAGATAATACCCCCATAGGAGATTATAACATAAAATCGGTTTATTTTGTTTAAAAATTGAATTTATTTATTAACTTATTATATTTAAAGTACATTTTTGGATGAAAAATCAAGAAAATAATGACCAAATGGGGGTTTCATTAAATGGGCTTTTTAGGTACAATTCTGTCTGCTTTGACTCCATTATAACTTCCGGAGAAATAACATTGGCAAACACAAGAATTAGCATTAATTTTATCGCTACTGCTTATCAGCATGCTTATGAAAACCAGCATGAAGAGGTGGATAGATTGTATGACATAGCCATCAACAAAGATGAAATGAAGAATGCAATTGTATTAGGTTATGGCCAATGCGGAAATCTTGAGTATGCAACAAAATGGCTTGGGATGGGTGCAAGTCAAGATAGCTACATTTATGGGCTTGCTTTTGGTAATCATGAAGATCTTGTTGTAAAAGCAATTCTATCGTCCAAGCAACCCACAGAACAACGTCGGATGATGATAAGCGCCGCATCAGCTTATGCGCGCACGGAGAATCACGCTCTGGTTTTTCATTATCTTAATTGGTACAAAATCAAAAACCGAGATCCTGCCGACATCTATCAAGCTGTTTTATTTGAATATGCTCGTAGCAACTGTTATGAGGCAGTCAAGAAGCACTTATCCTTCTTAAGTAACGCGTTACAGAAAAAATGCATTCAATATGTACTCGATGGGTTTGCCGAAGGTGGGCATACAGAATCGCTCTCCTGTCTTAAAAAACAACATGAGCAATATCCAATTGATGACGAAGACATTGCTTTTCACTACGCGCGAGGATTACATATTGAACATGCACAACAATTTGTTCTAGAAAATCGCGCTTGTATGGAAACAGTCGCAGAAGGCTACACTGAGGGAATAGGCGAGACAACTATAGAGTCTATTCTGTCGTTACGAAAGAAAATAAAAGACCCCACACATTGGGAGAAAATCATACTTGCTTGCGTTAAACATTTGCATTGGACACACGCGTGGACACCCGAATTACACTTCTTATTTCCAATTTATTTTACGAAACAAATAGAAACGTTACTGTTTTTACAAAGCGCCAGAGAATCTAAACCAAACGTACTGCAATCATTACCTCGAGAAATATTATTCACCGTCTTTGCAGAAGTTGGTCTGTTTTCTTTAAAAGCGAAATTATCACCAAAAGAAATTAGATCAAACGTATTAGAGCCATAACAATCATCGCAAACAACCCAGCAACAACATCATCGAGTATCATCCCTAAGCCGCCCGAGACTTTCTCATCCACCCAAGAAATCGGCCATGGTTTCCAAATATCAAAAAAACGAAACAGTAAAAACCCAAGTAAAATCCAAACAAAACCCTGAGGCGCACCAATCATGGTGACAAAAAAGCCTGCGAACTCATCAATACACATGCCTGGATGATCGTGCACACCAATTTCACGACTCACGCGATCAGACACCCATGCACTGACAAGAATAAAAATGAATACAAAAAAAAGATAAGCAGATAACGATAAAGGCTGTATAAGTAAAAAAATAGGAATTGCCATCAGCGTACCAAAAGTGCCTGGCGCAACAGACGCTGCACCACTTCCTAAACCAAAAGCAAAAAAATACAATGGGTCTGTGAAAACTTTATCAGGCACAGGGGGCAGCACGCGATATCGTTTCTTAATATTTTGCGTACGTAATTTAAACTGGTTCCACCAAGATAGGATACGCATTAACCTGCATTCACCTTCATCATAATATAGGGATTATAGACTTCCGTTTTAAAATCAAATTTCTGATAAAGACCATGCGCATCTTCTGTCATTAAAAACCAGCGGAACACGCCTCTTAACTTGATATGATTAAAAATATATTTGAGCAAAGCTTGCCCTACACCCTTTGAACGATGCGCATCATCGATAAAAACATCCCACAAAGAAGCGAACTCTGAATAATCAGTGACAACACGCGCAAACCCGACTTGCTTTCCTGCATAGTGAACGGAAAAGCAGATAGAATTTTCAACAACTGTCGCAAAACGCTCGAGTGGCAGCCCTGTGGAATAACGTGACGGAATACACAGTAGATTAAACAGATAAGCCAGATCTACTTTTGTTTTATCGGCACTGAACACATAATCTTCATAAGTATCATCAGGATACACTGATTCATAGGGCATAACGTTAAACTCTAGCTTCGTTTATCTAAGACGTATAGAATATCGCACTGATTCACAAGAATCACTAAAAGAGGAGTCTAATTTCAATGAAAAAAATCTTTACCGCTATAACAGTATTTCTTTGCAGCATCATGCTATCTGGATGCCAAAATATGAACAACCAAGATGTAGGCACAATTGCAGGCGGCGTAGCCGGCGGCCTACTTGGTAGCACAGTTGGCCAAGGCGGCGGCAGAATGGTTGCTATTGCAGCTGGCACATTAGCTGGCGCTTACTTAGGCGGCGCGGTAGGCAAGAACATGGATGACAACGATAGAGCGCGAATGAATCAGGCACTAGAGAGTAACAGTATTGGACAACCAGCCTATTGGCAGAACGAACGATCCGGTAATAGCTATCAGGTCACACCGACAAAGAATGTGACTGTTGATGGCAACCAGTATTGTCGCGAATACCGTACGACTGCGAATATTGCAGGCAAGCGTCAACAAATTTACGGTACTGCTTGCAGACAACCTGACGGCTCTTGGAAGACTGCTAGTTAATACAGTATGATGGTCATTATTCATCTCTGAAGCCCAGTCTCGCGTGTCTTCTCCCTTCGAGAAGGCGCCCGGCAAAACCGAGCCGCGACCGTGAGGGAGCGTCACATAACTAGCAAGCGTCACTGTTATTGAACGGTGGCACCTGTTAGTCATGTGACGCTCCCTCACGGTCGCGGCTCGGTAACGCGGCTCAGTTTCGCCGGGCATACTCGAGCGCAAGAGGATACGTTCAACGCTGTTAAAAACCGAATTTTCAACCACGGAGCGGTCAATACATGTCTAGTAAACCCAAACAAACATTCTGTTGTCAAACCTGCGGTACCGTTCATCCCAAATGGACAGGACAGTGCTCTGGCTGCCAAGAATGGAATACGCTCGCGGAAGAGCAAGCAACCATTACACCGCTCTCACGTTATCAAGGTTATGCGGGCAACAACCAAACACAGCTGACGCGCATGACGGATATCACGCTCGATGAAGCCTTGCGTCTTTCTTCAGGATTACCAGAACTTGATCGCGTCTTAGGTGGTGGTATTGTGACTGGTTCTGCCACATTAATTGGAGGCGATCCGGGCATTGGTAAATCCACTTTACTCTTGCAGACCATTGCTTACTTGGGTCAACGAATTAAAGTGCTGTATGTGACAGGTGAAGAATCACCGCAGCAGATTACGCTGCGCGCTAAACGTCTTGGTCTTTGTGAAAAAGAATTATGGTTGTTGGCGGACACGCATGTTGAAAATATTTTGAATCATGCGGCACGTGAGAAACCATTAGCGATTGTCATTGATTCTATTCAGACGATGCATACTTCGCTGTTGAGCTCTGCACCGGGATCTGTTGGGCAAGTGCGTGAAAGCGCGATGCAGCTTGTGAATTACGCGAAACAAACGGGCACAGCGTTATTCTTAGTTGGTCACGTTACCAAAGAAGGACATATTGCAGGTCCACGTGTACTTGAACATATTGTTGATACTGTGCTTTATTTTGAAGGTGAGCAAGACAATCGTTATCGCATGATTCGTGCGGTTAAAAATCGATTTGGTGCAGTGAATGAGTTAGGCATTTTTGCAATGACAGAGAAAGGATTGCGTGAAGTCAGTCATCCTTCTGCGATTTTTTTATCTCGTTACACGCAGCCTGTGTCGGGCAGTAGCATCACAGCAACCAAAGAAGGATCACGACCTTTACTTGTAGAAGTACAGGCACTGGTTGATCAAACAACGGGTAATCCACGTCGTTTATCTGTTGGCTTAGATACACAGCGGCTTTCGATGTTGCTTGCTGTTTTGCATCGACACACAGGCATATCCACACACAGCCTTGATGTTTTTATTAATGTTGTAGGTGGATTACAGATTACAGAACCTGCTGCTGATTTACCCACTGTATTTTCTATACTTTCCAGTTTACGTAACCAACCCTTACCCGCTCATCTCATTACCTTCGGTGAACTTGGTTTGGCAGGTGAAATACGCCCCGTTCCCGGTGGGCAAGAGCGCCTCAAAGAAGCCGCCAAACATGGATTTAAAACAGCGATTATCCCAGAAGGAAACGCAACAAAGAAATCTATCGACGGCATGACATTATTACCTGTACAAACAATCAAAGAAGCGATTGATCGGTTGAATGAAGTGAGTGAGTAGTCAACATTAGCTTTAAAACCGCGTTTGCAAAATACCACAGGGCATGCTCTAATGAGCGCTGCATATTGAGGGGGGGCGTTATGCTGAGACTATTTGGTGGTCGCGGATATTATGAAGCTTTGCCGCTTGATGAAAATGCAATTGATCAAAATGAACAATCCAAAATGGCTTCCTTTGTTAAAAACTTATCAGGCACTTTGGATCAAATAGCGGCTGCTAAAGCGGCTGCTATAGCAACAAACAAACAAGCCGAAGAAATGCGTACCCTAGGTAAAGTTCTTCTGACATTCCTCGAGATATATGAAGCATTTAAAAGCTTCCCAGGCATTTTGGATAAAATAGCGACTACCGAAGCGGCTGCTATAGCAACAAACAAACAAGCCGAAGAAATGCGTAGCCAAGGTAAAGCTCTTCTGACATTCCTCGAGACATGTGAAACACATCTTGCAAGTCTAAGAATATATTTAAATAAATACAAAGAATATTTGCCTAGGAGCGAGAACTATTGTTTTTATTTAGCGGAACACGAGGAAACCTGTATTTACAGTGCTCTCATCAGATTGAACTACCTTATTAACACGATTGCCACAAATAACAATGCCCCTGAAAAAATTGTTCTATCAATAAAACTATCTATTACCCGACTATCGTGCGCTCAAAACACATTGAGTAACCCACGATGGCTTACAAGAGATCGAAAAAGACAGTGGCGAGATGAGAGATGGTGGGAGACCGTCTGGCGAATATCGCTTCTTTTTGCAGTAGCTCTCCTTACTAGCATCATTTTTAGTTGCATTATGATAGCGCTCTTCCCACCCGCTAGAACCTCCTCTCCTTACCCGAAAGATCAATTTATTATAGCAGCGTGCACTCTGCCCCCAACTAGCATAGGACTCTATGCTGTGCGCAAGAAACAGCAGAGACTGAAATATAAACATTACATCGAAAATGATAGCTATGCTCAGACAGGTCGCTTATTCAGGACAATAAAAGATGCCGCCGAAGAATTGTTAAACGTTTACCTTAAGCCCACATACTCACAAAATGGTATAGCAATCCCTTAACTGTTGATCGGTTGAATGAAGTGAGTGAGTAGCCAACATTAGCTTTAAAACCGCGCTTGCAAAAATACCACAGAGCATGCTCTAATGAGCGCTGCATATTGAGGGGGGCGTTATGCTGAGACTATTTGGTGGTCGCGGACATTATGAAGCTGTGCCGCTTGATGAAAATGCAATTGATCGAAATAAAAAATACAACATGGCTTTCTTTATTAAACTCTTATCAGAGAATTTGGATCAAATAGCGGCTGCTAAAGCAACGAATGAACAAGTCAAAGCGATGAGTAGTCAAGGTAAAGCTATTCTGACATTCCTCGAGACATGCGAAACACATCTTGCAAGTCTAAAAACATATTTAAATATACGAAAAAAACATTTACCTGAGGACTATAATTTTTTTTTACTGCCCTACGAGGCAATCAATGTTTGCACTGCCCTCAGCAGCTTGAACAACTTTATTAAGATGATTGCCACAAATGAGCTTCCTACTCGAAACACTGCTGATTACCGACTAGGGGCCTCTCAAAGATCATTGAGGGATAACCACCCATGCCTGGCAAGCGATCACGAAAGACAGTGGCGAGATGAGAGATGGTGGGACCGTCTGGCGAAATCGCTTCTTTTTGCAATAGTTCTCCTTCCTTGCATCACTGTTGTTTGCATTATGCTAGCGCTCTCCCTACCCACTAGCCCGAAATATCCATTTATTATGGCAGCATGCACTCTGCCCCCAACTACCATAGGAGGACTCTATGCTGTGCGCAAGAAACAGCGTAGACTGAAATATAAACATTACATCGAAAATGATAGCCGTGCTCTGGCATGTCGCTTATTCGGGATAATAAAAGATGCCGAAGAAGAATTGTTAAAAGTTTATCCTAAGCCCGCATACTCACAAAATGATATAGCAATCCCTCAACTGTCGATCTCACAAAATGATATAGCAATCCCTCTACTGTCGATCGGCTGAGAAGTGAGTGAGTAGTCAACATTAGCTTTGCAGCTGATACTGAAGCCGCGACCATGCTCGGTTTTGCGCGCTGTTCGGTTTCATGGCAGGTGCTTATGAATGGACAACACTAACGAGAGGGCGAGCTGTTACGCCGGTGAGTATTTCATAGGGAGAAGTGGCACTACCTGCTGCAATCTCTTCTACTGGCAACCCCTCCCCCCACAACACCACCAGATCACCAATTTGCGCTTCTGGCTGCGTCTGCAAATCAACAGTGAGCATATCCATTGATACCCTACCCACTAATGCGCAACGCTTACCATTTACCAAAACAGGTGTACCATTTTTTGCAAACTGCGGATAGCCATCACCATAACCCATACCAACAATACCAATACGCGTATCTTGCGATGCAGTCCAAGTACCACCATAACCCACCTTTCCACCTTTTTTCACCGGTATAATAGCAATCACACGAGAAGATAACGTCATCACTGGCTGCAAACCATGCACCGCTGCGGTCTGCTGTTGCAAAGGAGAAACACCGTATAACATCAGCCCCGGTCGCACCCAATCTGCATGACTCATCGGCCATCCGATAATACCCGCAGAATTCGCCATACTTTTAGGAACAGCGAAATGCGATGTCAAACGCTCAAATAACTGCATCTGTTTCATTGTTGCTTCACTCTGCATATCATCCGCTTCCGCAAAATGCGTCATCAATCCTATTGGTTTCTTCACGGCTTCTATCTGCGACAAACGCTGATAAATATCCTCTACCTGCTCAGGCAATACACCCAAACGATTCATTCCCGTGTTGATTTTCAACCACACAGAAAAGGGCTCTTCCACTTTTGCATTTGCCAACATCTCAACTTGAGGAAGATGATGCACAACTAAAGTAAATTGATGCTTTTCCGCTTGCACAACTTCTTCTTGAGAAAACAATCCTTCACATAAAACAATAGGTGATTTCACACCCGCCGCACGCAAAGCAATCCCTTCTTCAATCGCGGCAACGCCTAAAGCATCAGCGCCAGACAATGCACGACCAATAGTCACCAAACCATGTCCATAAGCATTTGCTTTTACCATACCGATCACAAAAGCTGCAGGTGCAAACTCTCTGACACGGCGTAAGTTATGCTTGAGCGCGTTTAAATGAATTGTGATTTTGGCGGGACGACTCATTCATATCCTGGATGACGTACATAATTCTCAAAACAAGTATACTGACCCATAAATGTTAGGCGCAATTTACCAATGGGACCATTACGCTGTTTAGCAATAATAATTTCAGCAATACCTTTCTCTGATGAATTCTCATTATAAACTTCATCTCGATAAATGAAAGTCACAAGATCCGCATCTTGCTCAATCGCGCCGGATTCACGCAGATCAGACATCACAGGACGCTTATCAGATCGCTGTTCTAATCCACGATTTAACTGCGATAACGCAATAACAGGCACTTTGAGTTCTTTAGCCAGTCCTTTTAATGATCGTGAAATTTCCGAGATTTCAGCTGTACGATTTTCACTATGGCCAGACACTTGCATCAATTGCAAATAATCCACCACGATTAACCCTATTTGCCCATGCTCTTTTGCAAGACGTCTCGCACGCGCGCGCATCTCTGCAGGACTCAAACCCGGAGAGTCATCAATAAACAAAGGCGCATCTGATAACATACTCACTGTGGAACTGATACGCGGCCAATCTTCATCTGCTAATTTACCCGTTCGTATACGCAGCTGATCAATCCGACATAGCGAAGACAACATACGCATCACAATCGCTTCACCTGGCATTTCCATACTGAAAATCAACACAGGCAAGCGACTCTTAATCGCAACATGTTCCGCAATATTCATCGCTAGCATGGTTTTACCCATCGACGGACGACCTGCGATAATCACCAGATCAGATGGCTGCAGTCCTGATGTCATTTCATCAAAATCATGGTAACCCGTTGGCAACCCTGTAATAGGTGTTTTTGCGTGAAACAGGGTATCAATACGATCCATTGTTCTGGTCAGATACTCTTTCACATTCACGGGCCCTGTACCACGCGCATCTTGACCAGCTATAGCGAACACATTGCGTTCTGCTGTGTCCAGTAACTCTAGAATACTCCTGCCTTTGGTGTCAAAAGCGCTATTTGCAATGTCATTTGCTGCGATAATAAGCTGCCGCAGAATAGAGCGATCACGCACAATATCGGCATAAGCAGTAATATTGGCAACACTGGGTGTATTATTCGCTAACTCAAAAAGATAAACCTCGCCGCCCGCCTGATCTAATTCATGCAGCTCGCGCAACATGTGAGAGACAGTCAAAACATCAACGGGTTTATTTTGCTCTATCAGTTTGGCAATGGCACGGAAAATTAAACGATGGTCATGCCGATAAAAGTCTTCATCTCGCAAACGATCAATAATCGTATCCCAGGCGCGACTATCCAGCATCAAGCCACCTAAGACTGACTGCTCTGCTTCAATAGAATGCGGAGGAACTTTCACCTGAAGAGGGTTTCTTGCTTGCACAACTGTTTGTTTTTTTACCAATTCGGCTTCCATATATATACCCGTTTATCCAATCGGTCAGTGGAAACGCCACTGACCTTGGTAATAAGATATCAGAAACCAACAACAAGTTTAAGACTGAGGTGCAATGATAACCTTAATCGTTGCGCTGATATCACCATCTAACTCGACGATAACATCATATTCGCCCAGCATCCTTAAACTTCCGCCAGCTGGTAACCGCACTTCGCGCTTCTCAACTTTAACGCCAGCATCACAAATGGCTTGAGAAATGTCACGAATGCCGATTGAACCGAAAAGCTTGCCTTCCTCTCCTGCTTTAGCAAGGACGGTCACGGGCCCCATTGCATTGATCAATTGTTGCCTTGCCGTAGCAGCCTCTCGCCTTTGCTCAGCTAATTTTTCAAGCTCAGCGCGACGTTGCTTAAATTGTTCCAAATTAGCATCTGTTGCACGCACCGCTTTGCCCTTCGGAAACAAAAAGTTCCGCGCAAACCCTGATGCAACCTTTACCGAATCACCCAAACCACCTAAATTACGAATCTTCTCAAGTAAGATAACCTGCATTTTCTTACTCCCCCTTCTTTATCAACATTATAAAAACAGCGATTTCCGCCAACCTTAACGCTTTTGCAATCTTGCTCTCACATCAATTGGAATATCAATTAATGCTATCATCGATACAAAAATCACGCTTCCGGGCAATAAAAACGCAAGCGTAATGTACACAATGGACAGAAAAAACCAACTCACTGACAGTTTCTTCAGTCCAAATAAAAAGTGGATCAAGCTTAGCCCGGCCACTGTAAACAACGCATAGAGAATAGGCATCATATCTAGGACAACGCTATTATCCCAGTACGACAGATTATCCCAGTATGCTAGTGTTAAACTGACGCCAAACAGCAGACCCGCTAAACGACTCAATCGTATGTTATGCATCTCTTGCCTAAAACTACCTGGCTTAAAAGCAACAGATTGCCACCAACGCGCAACAGCCAATTGCAGCAACGCGTTAATAAGAACAGCGGCAGACATAAATCCTGTTGCGTAGTGGCTTGAAATCTTGATAGCCTCCGACTGTGCAATTTGATTATCAACAGCAGCCGTCTTATCAGTCACTGTTTCAATTTCTTTAGCTGCCTCGTAATAACGTTGCAGTTCTGTATTCCACCAACTTTCCACTTTCGGGTTAATCAAGTGCACAACACTCACAAACAGCACGCCTAACAGAGCTGCTGTTTGTACAACCATACTCCAACTGGCGCGCTTGTATAGCATGACAGCAAAAACCCAAGTCAGCAAATTACTCACTACTGCCACACCTAAAGCCGCCCATAGAACCAAAGGCGTAGAGGCTTCCCCTCCCCCTGAAAAAGCAAAGCTAATCAGATAGGGGGCGATCGCAGCAAGTGAAAAAAGCGCACCCTCTTTTGGACCTTTTATTAAGGTCACAAAAGCAGCAATCAGAATCCCCAGCGCACCTAATACAGGGAGAAAGGTTATCCCAAAAGTCATCGCCAACGCTTTCTTACGATGCAGCAGTATAAAATTTGTGACTTTTAACAACCACATAAAATTAATGGCTATCTGAGTAAGGTAGCATTGCTAAGAATCGCGCCCGTTTAATTGCTCGTGTCACTGCGCGTTGGTAACGCGCTTTTGTCCCCGTGATACGGCTTGGTACAATTTTTCCGTTTTCCACCATAATGAATTTTCTCAATAAGCCAATGTCTTTATAGTCCACTGTCTTAATTTTATTCGCTGTGAAATAACACATTTTTTTACGACGAAAATGAGCCACTGTTTTAAATCTCCTACTAGAATATTGTTAAACCACTCTGGCATTCACTCTGATATACAAGATCAGGGGGGCCTTGTTGTAGATTACTCTGCAACATCTTCATTTTTTTCTTCATGCTTCTTATGTGATTCTGAGCGACGATCTCCGTCATGGTGCTCAACATCACTCTGTCGATTATCTTTTTCTTTCAGGACAGGCGAAGCTTCTGTCACAGGGCCATCCATATGGAGTATGAGATTGCGCACAACTGCGTCATTGTACTTAAAATTCTCAGCCAATTCATTGATAGCTGTCTGATTGCACTCAACATTCATGAGCACATAATGGGCTTTCATAATCTTATTGATCGGATAGGCTAAAGGTCGGCGTCCCCAGTCTTCTAGACGGTGAATCTTTCCTTTTCCCTGATTAATGATATTAGTATAGCGATCGATCATAGCGGGAACTTGCTCACTCTGATCGGGATGGACTAAAAACACGACTTCATAGTGTCGCATACTTTCATTCATAACGTGCTCCCCACGGTTTAGTAGCCCCTACCACCATGGTAGAAGCAAGGAGTTAACCAAATTGTAAGGGGCACATTGTACGGAAGCGATCGGCAAGTTGCAATAGTCAGTGGAAAATATCCGCCCAAACCGAGCCGCGACCGTGAGGGAGCGTCACTATTGACCAGCAACTCCCTGCCGGTCGCGGCTCGGTTAAGTATCTTGACAGTTCAGACAAAAGCCCTGAGAATACTCCGCACTTTCAATAAATTGGCTATGTAGCTCAGCTGGTTAGAGCGCGGCACTCATAATGCTGAGGTCGGTGGTTCGAGTCCACTCATAGCCACCATCAAGCTTGCCTTGGATGGCGCCAAAAACAGGCTCATTTCCCTAATCCTATCATTCTTAACACATTGCCCAAATCCTCGTCTAATTTAGCAACACGAAGTAGGTCATGTATAGTGAATTTTTTAGCGAGTGTACGCGCATCAGCTGGCTTTTTGTAATTCGACCACACGCTACGCAACTGCGCTTGAACGTTCGCTCTATCAGGCTGCAAACTTTCTTTCCCTGGCATCAAACGCAATAACAACCCTTCTAGATTAGGATGCTGGACGCATACAACAAATTTTTCCCTGGATGCTTCTTGTCGAAGTTTAGAAAGCGACCAACCGTCATCGCCTTCGGCTCGATCACCATCTACCAACAAGATCGAGTTTTTAGCTTTTTGTCTTTCTTTGCGTTTCCGGCAGCGTATTGCTCCTTCGAGCATGGTTTTATAACCACCACCTTTCAAAACCTCGCAATCAAGATGCACATACAATCCATGTTGATCTGAAAGCTCTTGAAACCATTTAATAACTGATTGCTCTCCCTCACCCTCAACCGAGAAGAAAAATCGCGTCCGCTGTGATATCATTTTTCTTGTCATTATCTATCCAATACGCGGCACAGCGCCTAATTCACCTGCAAGGTATTTTCTCATCAGATTTGGCTCGCGGCGCAATCCCTGAATGTCACGCGCGCCATAAACACGCGTAGCTTGCCCACTAGGTTTCTCAGTAAGAAAAACTTGTTCTTTCTCCAGATCTTCTAATAAGCCTGGATTGTGGGCAGTGAAAAACAATTGCGCACCACGAGGATTGCGCTCAGGGTCGCCAAACCAGCGGAACAATTCGGGCAACAACAAAGGGTGTAGATCTGTGTCAATCTCATCAATAATTGCAATACTACCTGTCTCAAGAACATAGTGCAGACGAGGGAAAATCTCGATAAAGCGCTGAGTGCCTGATGACTCTTCCGCTAGAAAAATAAAATCATCAAGCCCCACATGGTACAGTTTAGCAAACAAACCTTGATCGCTTTGCTCAACCACCATTGACTCAAGACCAATATCAAGTCGTCGCAATTCTTTGTTCAACCGAGCCAAACAATCTTTATTCTGCGCATATATTGATAACCATTGAGTAGCATTTTGTTGAACTTTAGTTACACCAACAATATTGGTTTGCAGCGTTCCTATTATTCCACTTAGGTAAATTGACAAGGGGTGATTCAATTTTGCTAATGTACTAATAACACTCGCATTCGGACGAATACTTTCTTTTCTCGGATCATTCGTATTAGAGATACCAAATTCATGACCAAAATGAATCTCTTGATTTTTTCGCTTAAACAGTGTTCGAAACCTTCCCTGTGGCGCATAAGACAATGCTTCATACGCAACAACCTTATCGCTAAAATTAGCAGCCTTGTGCGCAATATGCAGCTCATAACGAAATATCGCAGATGAATCGTTATCACTAAGCTGACAATCAAACTCAATCGTAACTTTAGTCGGCTTTCCCCACCAGTCTTCTCGCCTATAGGGCTGAAAGAAAAGGTTAACTTCATCCGCCCAACTAAAGCTATGAGAAGCAAAAACAGCAGCTGACACAACTGCACGCAAAATAGTGGATTTACCTGAAGCGTTAGGGCCGAAAAAGCCGACTACTACAGGCAATCGGATCCCGTCATCAGAGCGCGGCGCCCTAAAACAAGCCAAATCTGGCGCATTGGCAGGAACCTCGAAAACAAGTTCTTGACAATCCGCAACAGAAAAAAAATTTTCAATAGTGATTTTATATAGCATAGAATCATTATATGCGGCTTTTATGTTAAAGTCGAGATCTAAAATCAAAAATAGTTGAATTACAAGCATACTTTGCGTTTATAATGTCAAACTGTCGATTTGACTGAAAAACTACCATGGAAATTAATCTACTGATTTTATTGATATATTTTCTGCCGAAATACACCACTTAGCCAACAAGAAATCCTGCAACTCTTTAATTTAAAAGGATTTTTTCAACCCCGATTCTAGACTAATACCACCCGGAGCCCTTGAAGTGAACACCCCGGAAGGCTATGCTTGAGCAATGAACAGTTATCGCGATACACATATTGAACCACATGCTTATATTTTAAAAAAACCCGATGAAGAAACATTATTATACAAAATAACATCTTCTGATAATTTTTTTAAGATGTTAAAAGATAACTATCTTTACTTCAAAAGAGTTAATACTTACACCGATGATACAAGAGACTCAGATCAGCCAGACAAAGATAAAGAAGCTAGCGAAAAAAGTAAATTTGAGAATGCTCCCGAATATACGGCTAGACATTACTATGATTCCTGCCGATCAAAAACTTATGCGTGCTGCTTCTCAACCGAAAATACCTCACATATATGGGAGCACTACGGCGACAATGACTCTAACGCAATATGCTTAGTTTTTGATTGCTATAAATTAATTAATTTTTTAAATAACTACTTTGATGAAGCAAGACTGATTTACAACAACGAAAGACTAATAAACTTTTTTTTCATAAACTATGGATTGGTAACATACGGAGACTTTAATAACGCATTTTTGACACAACATTTACCAAATCCAATTGAATATGTGTATTTCAAGGATGAAAAATTTGCCAAAGAAAAAGAATTCAGAATATCGCTATCATGCTTAGGCAAACGCAAATATCGACTGCCAGATGGAACAAAGTTTAATTTCCCCGAGTCGCTAATTCTTGAATTTGATTTTGTAAAAGCTATACAGATGAAGATAATACAACAAATAATTGTTTCACATAAATGCACTGATAAAGAGATGATAAACACTCAGCTAAATAATTTATTCAAAGACAAAGGAATAACGATAATATTTAAATAATTTTTTCATGATTGATGAGCATAGGCTGAGTTTATTAAACAGTAATAGACATAGTTTGTATTGCTTGTGCAGTTCGGCTATTTGCATGGGTAATTTTTTGCCTAGCTGCTTCACGTCTATACGCTACAACCTCTTTAAGAGCGTCTAGCAAATTAGTCTTCGCCTCATCAAGTGCATCTCTCTGACTCATCATTTCAGGAATTTCTTGAAACCAGCAAACAAAACTACCTTCCTCTGCTAGCTCAAATATCGCGGTTAAGTTTCTCAACATGGGACACTTCATTTCGTTTAGTGTTGTTTAATATCCCCTCATCCGCCCTGTCGGGCACCTTCTCCCGGAGGGGGCTTTGTTGAATAAATCGGAGATGCTCTGTGAGGCACTCGGTGAGACACTCGGTTACACCGAGTCTTTTAACTGACGCAATTCTTCCTTTAGTCCCGTGAGCTGAGAAATTGATTCAAAACTCTGACCTAATTTTAGCAATTGTATAGCATTTTCTCTCACGCGCCTACGGCGCTTAACCGTAGTTGTGTTGCCATTACCCCGGCCTTCGGATTGCTACGCTCCGCTCCGCAATCCTCATCCGGGGCTATAAAGCTTTCGGTCGTAAACGACCTGATTGCGTTGTTGCTTTATGAGGTCAACCCAAAATTAATTTAATGAGGGGTTGCAATTCAACACAGTATCTATAAAAAGCTTTAGCTCGTAAACGGCCTGATTGTGTCGTGACGCTATGCGATTAACCAAAATTGAATGCATTTTGGGTTAATCGTATAAAACAACAACGCAATCAGGTCGTTTACGACCGAAAGCTTTATAGCCCCGGGTAAGCGCGGAGCGCGCAGCCCGGGGTAAAGCGATAATCTACCGACGTTTTTAAGCACCGGAGGTGCGTGAGCGATTTTAATTATGAGTCTGGATTTGATTGATACAATCTTATCTTAA
>Ga0310813_10000233_pt1 | contig 40130 bp, 31 predicted proteins | sample YN3metagenome_FD_203086 | JGI IMG/M metagenome (GOLD analysis project Ga0310813, IMG submission 203086) | Soil microbial communities from experimental microcosm in Duke University, North Carolina, United States - YN3 | ecosystem: Engineered > Artificial ecosystem > Soil microcosm > Unclassified...
GAGACGGAAGTATGATCGGACGCGATTGGCTGGGATATATCGGCTTTCTTACCAACAGGATATCTGAGGCGGAGGATGCCGATGACAAGTTACAGGACATTGAAGATTGTTTTGCAGCGATCAACACCCTTGCGGCCGATACCACGGCCAGCCCAGAAGATCGCAAGACCGCGTGTGAACTACAAGCCGCATTGTCTTCGCACGTTCGGCCCCACATCGGAGCGGCCATAGCCGCACTAGCAAAAATCGCCAATTCAGATGTCGCTGAGCCTGAGGAGAGGGACGAAGCAAGAAAATATCTTAAGCATGTAACAGAGAGACTGCGCGAACAGGGCAGTGACATTAGTCAATGGGTAAAGCCAGAAACCAACCGCCTCCAATAATAAATGGTTCCCGATTGGTCCGTTACTTGATTCGTTGTTTGTGGACCACCAGTGCCCACGGTGGTTGTTCAAAACAGCCAAACCGCGCGAATCCCGGCCAAAGCTCAAATAAAATAACAGCAGGTGGATTATGAACATCGAAGAAGTCAAGATTGCCAGTGGTTTGTCAGATGCCAGCCCAGACGACCACGCCACGGCTGCTGGCCTGGATTGGAAACGGGAGGCGGGCGAGGGGGTGGAGGACTTCCGATTAAGGGTAGTTGCCGAGGCTCGGGCCGCGGGGGCGGATTTCGTTATTTTCGGGGGCTTGCCCCTTTAGCTAGATGGCTCGCGATCACTGAGCGATCCTGGACCCGTGTGTCTATGCGCTGATATGCGCCGGTATGGCACGTAATTTAATGGGTGGGTTTGTGGGATATATAAACGCAAATAATAATCAATTGATTTTACTAAGTAATTAGACATATTAAGCGGACATCTCCTCCGCCAGAACCCCTTGCACACCCCTGCATCCCTGATCAAAAAAGCCAAGCTTCCCGTGACCGAGATCGAGACCGGCCATGTGACCAAGATCTTGGAGCCGATCTCGACAACCAAACCCGAGACAGCCTCCCGCGTGCGGGTGCATCAAGACGGTGCTGAGCTACGCCACGACGCATGGATCACAAATCACCTAAAAGCTGCCCCTCATCTCCTGACAAACAAGGAAGGAAATAGCATCTAACGGTTTCCCTAAAGCGCACCCGTCTCTGCCTGCTTAATGCCTCCGCACGCACACTCAAGCACTGGAGGTTTGGATGAATTTGACCATCAAATCTGAAGCTACGCCGCTAACGGGACCCGTTCCAAAATTCGGTTCCATCGATACGTGGTGCTCCCTCACGGGTATGGGACGCCGTGCCACGTATGCCGCGCTTGGTCACGGCACCCCGATGCTGATCAATATCGAGAAGGGACTGGCCTAGCTGGAATCTCAGCCGCCCGGGCAGATCAAAGCGTCTCTCTCGCCGTCTAACCGGAAAACCCACATGACAGATATTATAGCTTCCGCTGACGGGTAGCGAACGTGTAACCATTCTGCAGATGCAGAATAGTCTACTGACAAAATGCACTGCACCTCTATCGGCGATCGTATCGCCATTTGCAGCTCTCGCCAGAGCTGTTATAGTTTTCGGAGCAGAAACGATCCAGGAAAGAGTGGCGATGGCGATTGATTTGGCATCGGGCATCAATATGCCGACCGAAAAGTGGATTGATCTGAATGGTAGGCTTGCATTCGAAAGTCCAGGCCTGGCGGTCCATGTGGCTCCCTTTCCTCCCCAGGAGCTTATGTACATAGTTTCGGGCCTGACTTCGGAGCGGGATTTTGCGGCCCATGGCATTGCCATCTACGAAGCTCTTCAAAAGGCAAGTCCAAAACCTCTTTCAGAGTTTTCTGACCTTTTTGATTTTGGGTGTGGTTGTGGCCGGTTGGCGCGTATGTTCAAAGGCTTTAAGGGGAACATGATCGGTTGCGACATCGACGCGCGGCACGTCGAATGGATCAACAAAAATTTCTCTCATATGAAGGCCGTTCTCTCGTATCCGAACGCCGCGTTGCCCTTTGGCGATGAATCGTTCGACGGCGTGATCAGCATCTCTGTTTTTTCGCACATGGATGAAAGAGCTCAACGATTCTATCTATCGGAGCTGAACCGGATTTGCAGGCCGGGGGCTTATCTGTTCCTGACGACACACGGAGCGCGGGCGCTGGAGCGCGCAAACGCTGAAACCCGTATCTTTGAGATGCTGTCGATTGACCGCGAGGCGCTTAAGACGGCGACAAGAAAGATCCGGGACGGCGGGTTCCATTGCATCGTCCAAGACGAGGGACATTTGACTTCGGACGATTATCAATATGGCATCACATTCATTGCCTCAGATTATGTGAGGCGAGTGTGGGGCGAATACTTCGAAGTGGTCGGGATCACGGATGGCGCAATTCACGATTTTCAAAAAATAATAACCTGCAAGAAGCGCTAAGCGGAAAATGTTTGGTGATGCCTTTCCTCAGACGCGACTGTTGGTGGCGAGGCCAAGACGTATGTAGCGATGTCCGTAGGTTGCCTAAACGACTTTTCAATGAATCTTCGGGCCCGAGAATATGTCGGAACCTCGATAAGGTAGTGGCACAGCGCGGCTATAAGCAGGATCGCACCAAATACGCAGAGAAATTTCGCGGGTAGAATTGGACCGGGAAATTGCATGCTGACGAAGCGTAGGATCGGATCATGAACCATATAGATCGCAAAGCTTATGTTGCCGAGGATAACCGGGAGGCGAAGCGAAAGTAGCCGCGCGAAGCCGCCATGGCTCACAGAAAACACAGCTATAAGCAGCGCGAACGAAGGAAGTCCTCCTGCGGTCGCAACGTAATACGCCCATCCAGATCCTACATAAACATGCCACCAGCGCGCTATAATCGGAATGGACAAGCTATTGATGGAAACGCCCAGAAACGCCACGACCTCAAGGGTCGTCCAGAAGATGAAGGGCCGGCTGTTGTGTCGCAAACGGCTCATCGCCTCACACAGCACGACGCCTGCAACAAACTCTGGCAGGCGAACGAGCGGATTGACCGCATAGAGGCCGTCATTAAATGAAGCGTCGAGGTGCAACGCTGCCATGAATGACATGTAGGTAAAAAGAATAGCAAGGACGGCGAGCGCAACAAGAAGAGGGGCCCTTTTGGCGCGCACGCAAATTATCGCGAAGGCGGCATAAAAAAACATCTCGTCTGAAATCGACCAAGATGGCGCATTCAGTGAGAAATAGTGATCGCTGAGGGGAACCCACGTTTGGACCAGGGCAAGATTTTCGACCCATATTGGAAAGGCGACGCGATGGGTTGCCCAGTAAAAATATCCTGGGATCGCAAGAAAAATGGCCAGAGATACTATATGCATTGGCCATAATCTTGAAAACCGAATCGCAACAAATTTTAAAACGGAAAGCGAATTCGCGTTTTTCCGGTAGGTGTGCTGCATGATGAAGCCGGAAAGCACATAGAAAAAAGACACCGCCTGATACAATTGGAATTTGTTTAGAAACGACACCCCGATGAGGTGGAAGCCCGTGGCGTGAAGCGCGAGCACCGCAGACGCCGCGAAGAACCGCAGCGAAGTCAGCGGTTTAATGTTTTCTTTCATGCAGGCTCCCTTGGGGCCGGTTCTTATCTATCCCGTCGCTCGCCTCGCCACATGTGCGCCAATTGTTGCGTTTGTCAACCATTTCTAATCCGGTATTATCTGCCGCCTTAAAGCTAACCCAAGGATTCCCATGCCCCCCATCCAATCCGTGCCCGGCTTGGTGGCTGGCGCCGCACGCTCGCTTGTGTCCTGGTTCACGTGCCGAATTTCGGCGTGTCAGCGAGGAGCCCTGACATTGCAAGAGAAATTAACCAACGGTTTGTTTGTAAACGTCGTTTATCAAACAAGGTAGAACGCTGGCTCGGCGATATCGTGGAAAGTCGTGCGGTGGCGGCCACCGAGATGCGCAATCATCAGTGGGGGCTGCCGTTCTCGGCATTGTTACCGGGATTGCCCATGCATCTGAACCATGAGCAAGTTCGCCGGAGCGGAAAGCGGCCGGATGGGGACAGGCATCCCATCCGGCCTAGCCCTGGCCCCCCAGGAGCGAGTGGTAGCCGTGGCTGAGGGGTTATATACACAGTAATTATGAGTCGCATCTAAAAAAGGAATTAATCAAAACGATCGCCCCGCGTCGTGAGAAGACGGACCGATTTTTGCGTGATTCGTCGCGTGCCAGGCGGTGCCGTGGTCCGGGAGCCTTTCCGGAACGCCGGTGCTGGAACTTCATCGTGCGGCAGGCGATTGAGTCGGCCCGAAATCTGGCGAATAATGACCCGGTTTCCACCTAAGGATGAAAGGCTCAGGCATGCCGGACATAGGGGCGCAGGCCCGAGCAGACACGTGGCTTGATGAGGGGGCTCATGGCCATGGGCGGCATTCCGTTCGGCGGGCGTTGATTCGATGCGGCTGAGATCCTGTCTGGTCTTGCTGGCGGCCGCGGCCGGGCTCGCCTCCTGTGCCTCCGACCCGCATGTGCAGGCTTACCGCGCGCACCCGCAATCCTTCCTGCAGGAGCTGGTCTATTGCCAGAACAACTATGCTGCCGTTGGTAACACGCCGGAATGTCGCGCGGCGTTTCGCGTGAATTCCCAGCTCTTTCCGGAGTAAGCCGGCCGGGGATCCGCGGGGGGAGTTGACCGGCCGGCGAACCCGCTCTGCCGATGGCTCACAGGGGCGGGAACAAGCGGCATCTTCACCGGTGCAAATTTGTTACAAAGGAACAGCCCCCGGAAATATTAAATGTTTAGGGCTCTAAGCCATATGATGATCGACCGGCTTGGCGCCGCGATAATGGTCTCGCATTGCTCGATCACGTCGATCTCGGACCAGCCTTTTTGCTGGCGCGATGGCGGCGCGCGCCAATCTTGGGAAACGTCCTCGTAGGGCGAGGTCACGGCAAGGATTGGTGAAAGACATGAAAGCGCGCTTTTTCGGAGTTGCATTTTTAGCGTTGTGCCTGTCAGGCTGCGCCTTGGAGGGGCCACAGCCTTCAACCGGGTTCATGCCGCAGGATGCATTCGGCAATTCGGTCATCGGGCAGGATCCGGCCATGGCGACCTTCAATCAGGCGTTGTTCGCCTTCGCACATCCGGACATGATGCAGGATCGACCGGCGCAGATGGCGCTGGCGGTGGCCTCGTTGGACGCGATGGCCGGGCAGTTCTCCACCGGCGGCCGCTGGTGGACCATGGACCCGATCGCCAAAATGCAGATGCTACAGGCCCGCACGCGGGTGCGCGCGATTCTGGGGATCTCGGAGGCCGCGCCGTCCCAGGCGGTGATCAACCAATTGGTGAGCGCATCCAAGGCGCTTGACGCGGGTGATCAGGATGCGGCGCTGCGGGCCTTGTCGGGCGGGGTGTTCACCCAGCCGGCGCCGCAGACGCTGGCGCTGCTGACGCATTTCCCGGCGGTGCCGATTGCGAACCACGCCACCGTGGCCGCCAGCCAGGATCTCTACCCGATGGGCGGCGGCGGCAGGGGCATGCACTAGGTTAGGGAAGAAAGCGGCCGCTTTTTGAAAAAAGCGGCACCAAAAACTTTTATTATGCTGGGCTATGGGCGGTGTCGCGGACAACGCCCACGGCCCAGAGTCATAAAGTTTTTTTGCTACTTTTTGTTCACAAAAAGTAGCCTTTCTTTCTCCATCTAACGCTCGCCGACGAGCAGAATATGCGCGGCCCGGTCGATGAAATGCGGGTCGCAGGCATAGCGCTGTTCCAGCTGCTCCAGATCCGAAACAAATTCGGCCTCGCCCTCGAAGCGGGCGGGGTTCCAGCGGCGGTCGGTGGCGAAGCGGCTATGGAACACGTCCAGGCCGACCAGCGAAGCCTGCCGCAGATGCGGGCGGAACAGCCCGTCGAGCTCGATGCTCGTGAAGAGGTGCGAGGTGAAGCCGATATGCTCGCCATTGAGCATGTCGATCTCCATGCGGTCGGACTCGTTATCCTGCTGGAAGTTGCGGGCATGGTCGAGCGAGTCGACATAGATGGTCGGCAGGCTGCCGGCCGCGCGCACCGTGACGAACAGCGTGTCCTGCGTCACCCGGGCCAGCTCCTGGGCCACCTGGTCATGCACGGTCACCGGAAGGTGGTTCAACACGCCGTAAAGGCACAGGCAGAGATCGAATTCCTGGTCGGTGAAGGCCGGCGCGGCGGTGACGTCGCGGACCAGAAAATGCATGCGGATGGTGAGATCGTCGAGGCCGGCGAGGCTGGATTTCGCCAACGCGATCATGGCCGGGGAAATATCGAAACCGAAGGCGTTGATCCGCTCGAAGCCGAGTTCACGGGCGCGCAAGGCGGTGCGGCGCAGCCAGGTTCCGGGGCCGCAGCCGGCATCGAGGATCGAGAGGGTGCGCCGCCCGGAGGCCGCCAGGCGCATCAGCGTGGCATCGATCCGGCGCCAGATGTCCCGGTCGGCGAAGCTGTATTGGCTGGTGAAATCGAAAAGACGGCTGGCGTCGCCGTCAGCGTAGCGGAGATAATCGGTTCCGGCCATGTCATAGGCCTGTGCGGCCTGGTTCGAAGGGACGGGTTGGGTGGAAAAAGAAAGCCGACTGGTCGTTTGAGCTCTCACAGCGTTCTCCAGATTTGTCGGAGGCAGCCTGGTGGCTGGTCCGCCAGCGGCTTACATGCCGTGCTGGCGCCGTTATAGAAAACGCGGGCGCCGTTAAGCCACCATGAGAAAGAGGGGCGCTTTGCCTAAAATGTTGATAAATTTATGCATCTCCGGCCGCCATCCCGGGCGGCAAAGGGGCGGCGACGCTGGAAACCGGCGCCCGCCCGACGGCGTAAAATTTTGATGTTTTCTTTATGCGACGGTTCGGATTCCGCATCGCGAATTTATCTGCCGGTGTTTAGCTAACAAGGCACGGACAATCGTGAGAACCGAAATTGATACCGACAACGACCTTGACCGGGACCCGACAACGGGACCGAGAAGAGAGTAAGAGTCCCAAGTCGAACACGGCTTCCCTTCTAAGGCAACAGCGCAGCGCCGTAAGACTGTGCCGCTTCGACCGGGCGATGATTTGCGGTTACGGCCTGTTGGCCTCGATCTTAGTGTTGCGCCTTGTCTTCGGCGGCGCCGTCGCCCTGCCCACAGGAAGCCAGACGGTAACCTCGCCTCATCCCGCACCGCATATGCTCGCCGCGTCCGCGCCGGCGCTCCCGACAAAATTTGTTGCGGCCTCCTGGACGGGGCATACCGAAACGCCGGCTGTCCGCCAGTATTAGCCGACCAGGTCCCAGCCGCTCTGCGCCAGCACTTTCATGACGCCATGCATGGCGATGCCCCGCGCGTCGGCGGCGTTGCCGGCCAGAGCGCGGGCATAGACGCCCTCGGCAATGGCGGCGCTGCGGAACAGCGCGAAACCGAGAAAGAATTTCCAGTCGGCGATTTCGGCCCGGCCCGTGATGCGGCAATAGAGCGCCAGCATGTCATCCTCGCCGGCAAGACCATGAGCGGCGAGGTCGAGCCCGCCATAGCCCTGTAGCGGCCCCGCGATTTGCGGCAGATGGAAGGGCATGCAGCAATAAGCGAGATCGGCCAGCGGGTGGCCGAGTGTCGCGAGCTCCCAGTCCAGCACGGCGATGATCAGCGGCTCCGCGGGATGCACCATCATGTTGCCGAGCCGGAAATCGCCATGGGTGATGGCGGTTTCATCCCGGTCCGGCAGATGCGCGCCGAGCCAGTCCATGAGTTTCGTCATAGCGGGGATATCCTCGGTCTGCGCGGATTCGTACTGGCCGCGCCAGCGCGCGAGCTGCCGCGCCACATAATTGGCCGGCCGGCCGAAATCGCCGAGCCCGCAAGCGCCATAATCCAACCGGTGCAGCCGCCCGAGGGTGGTGAACAAATCGAGCTGCAAAGCGCGGCGTTCCGCAGACGCCAGGTCCGGCATCAGCACGTCGCCGAACACCCGGCCGGGCAGAAAATCCATGACATAGAATTCCGTGCCGATGATGGCGGGGTCGGCGCAATAAAGGCGCAGCGGCACGACCGGGATGTCCGTGCCTCGCAGCGCCTGCTGGATGCGGTATTCCCGATCGATCTGATGCGCCGAAGCGAGCAGCCGGCCGGGCGGCTTTTTGCGCAGGACATATTTGTGCGTCGCGGTTTCCAGCAGAAATGTGGGGTTGGACTGGCCGCCCTGAAATTGGCGCAGCCGGGCCTGCCCGGGAAAACCTTCCAGGTGATCGCGCAGATAAGCGAAGAGGGGCGCGGGGTCGAAGCGATGCGCCGGGAGCGGTTCGATCAATGGGGCGCCGTTCGTCACAGCGCCCCGGCGATGGTGAAGCCGCCATCGACGGTCAGGGCATGGCCGTTGATATAGGCGGCGGCTGGCATGGCCAGGAAGGCGCCGACGGCGCCGATATCCTGCGGCGCGCCGATGCGCCCCAGCGGAGTCGCGGCCTCGACGTCCTTCAGGAGCGCCGGGTTGTCCCAGAGCGCGCGGGCGAAATCGGTTTTCACCAGCCCCGGCAGGATGGCGTTGACGCGGATATTTTTGGGCCCCCATTCCACGGCGAGATTCTGCATCAACCCGATCTCCGCGAGCTTGGAAATATTATAGGCGGGGGTGGCCGTACTGCCGCGCAGCGCGCCGATCGAGGAGACAAGGGTGAAACTGCCACCGCCCTGCCTGGCGATTTCCGGGAGCGCGAGATTGGCGAGCCAGAGCGTGGATTTGAGATTGACCGCCATGATCTTGTCCCACGCCCCATCGCTGATGCCCGAAAGCGGGCCGAAATAAGGGTTGGCCGCGACATTGGCGACCACCGCATCCAGCCGCCCGAATTCTTCCAGCGTGGCGCGGAGCAGGGCCGCCAGATCGTCCCGCGAGCTGGTGTTGCAGCGCAGAGCGATCGCCTTGCCGCCCTGGGCGATGATGGCATCGCGCGCGGCCTCGCAGGCATCCAGCTTGCGCGAGGAAATGACCATTGCGGCGCCATAGGCGGCCATGGTCTCGGCGATGGCGCGGCCGATGCCGCGAGATGAGCCGGTGACGATGGCAACCTTCCCATCCAGGCGAAACAAGTCGCTCATGCGGGCGTTTCCTTTAAGAAAGTGGCCGCTTTTTGAAAAAAGCGGCGCAAAAACTTTTGTTTACGCTGGGCCATGGGCTGTGTCCGGGACAACGCCCCCGGCCCAGCATAATAAAGTTTTTTTGCTACTTTTTGTTCACAAAAAGTAGCCTTCCTTTCTGATTGATTTACAGTGCCCATGGACTAACGCCAAAAAAAGAGGAACGCCGGAATGGCCATGACCTATTCGCCGAAGGTCGAGGCGCTGCGCGAGCGCGTGGCGGATTTCATGGCGGCCTATATCTATCCGAACGAGGCGGAATTATTCGCCGCGCCGGCGCGGGCGGATGACCGCTGGCAGACGCTGGCGCTTTTGGAAGAGATCAAGGACAGAGCGCGGGACGCGGGATTGTGGAACCTGTTTCTGCCGGACAGCGCGTTCGGCGCGGGGTTGAGCAACAGCGAATATGCGCCCTTGGCCGAATTGATGGGGCGCTCGCCTTTCGCGCCGGAGGCGTTCAATTGCTCCGCGCCGGATACGGGCAATATGGAAGTGCTCGTGCGCTACGGTACGCCGGCGCAGAAAGCGCAATGGCTCCAGCCCCTTCTGGACGGCAAGATCCGCTCCGCGTTTGCGATGACCGAGCCGAATGTGGCGTCTTCCGATGCCACGAACATCGAAACGTCGATCATTCGTGACGGCGATGAGTATGTGATCAACGGCCATAAAGGGTGGATTTCCGGTGCGCTCGATCCGCGCTGCAGGATTTTCATTGTCATGGGCAAGAGCGATCCCGGCAATGTGGACCGCCACCGCCAGCAATCGATGATTCTGGTGCCGAATCCGCATCCAGGGGTGACCATCAAGCGGCCGCTCCCGGTGTTCGGTTTCGATGATGCCCCGCATGGTCATGCCGAAATTGTTTTCGAGACTGTCCGCGTTCCGGCTGAAAATATTTTATTGGGCGAGGGCAGGGGGTTCGAGATCGCGCAAGGGCGGCTGGGGCTGGGGCGCATTCATCACTGCATGCGGTCGGTCGGCGCGGCGGAGCGGGCGCTGGAACGGATGGTCCGGCGGCTGGAGGCGCGCGTCGCGTTCGGCACGAGGTTGGTCGAGCAGAGCCTGTGGCGCGAGCGCATCGCGGAATCGCGCCTCATGATCGACCAGGCGCGGCTGCTTTGCCTGCACGCGGCCGATTTGATGGATCGGGTGGGCAACAAGGCGGCGCGCGCCGAAATCGCCATGATCAAAATTGTCGCGCCGAACATGGCGTGCAAGGTGATCGATTGGGCGATCCAGGCCTATGGCGGCGCCGGTGTTGCCGATGCCTGGCTTGCCAGCGCCTATGCCTGGCAGCGCATTTTGCGCATTGCCGATGGGCCGGACGAAGTGCATCGCGACCAGTTGGGGCGGATGGAGCAGAAGGCGGTGCAAAATATCGACCCCGCGCGCAGCGGCGGCGGCGCGGACATCTTCATCGCCGACGGGTTGTCGAGGCCGGGCGTCTGGCCATAAAAAATGGAAAACAACGGAGGAATAAAAATATGACTCAAACGATGAACGACTGGGCCGGCTATCGTGAAAAGCTCGGCGCGACGCTGAAAGAGCTTGGGGCAATCAATCCGGACATCCTGCGCGCCAATGATGTGATCTCCCACGCCGCGCCGAAGCCGCAGACGCTGGATGCGAAGACCAGGGAACTGATCGCGCTGGCGGTGGCGGTGACGACACGCTGCGATGGTTGCATCGCCTTTCATGCCGAGGCCGCGAAGAAGGCCGGCGCCAGCAAGGAGGAACTGGCGGAGGCGCTGGGGGTTGCCATCGCGCTGAACAGCGGCGCGGCTTTGGTGTATTCGGCGCGCGCCATGGATGCGTTCGGGGCCTCGTCATGAATGAACTTCACGCGCCGGTGATTGTGCTCGACCCCACAGACAATGTTGCGGTGGCGCGGGTGAATCTGCCTTCCGGCACAAATTTGACGGCGCCGCTTTTGCAGGTGGAAAGCGCCGTCGGCCGTGGCCATAAAATCGCGCTGCGGCCGATCGCGAGCGGCGCGCCGGTGGTCAAATACGGCCAGATCATCGGCGTGGCGACGCGCGATATCGCTGCCGGAGAACTCGTGCATACCGGGAACCTCGCCATCAGCGCGGTGAATCTGCAGCATGAGTTCTGCGTCGATGCGAAGCCGACCGATTTCGTACCCGAGGCGCGCCGAGCGAATTTCATGGGTTATCGGCGGCCAAACGGAAAAGTAGGCACGCGCAATTATATCGTTATCATCTCTTCGGTGAATTGTTCCGCCACGGTGTCGCGTGCCGTTGCCGCGCATTTCACCCGCGCGGGCGAATTAGCCCCGTTCGAGAATGTCGATGGCGTGGTCGCGCTCACCCATGCCGGGGGCTGCGCGATGGGCGTGGGCTCGGAAGGGGCGAGACTGCTCACCCGCACGCTGGCTGGTTACGCGCTGAACCCCAATGTCGGTGGCGTGCTGATGATCGGGCTGGGCTGCGAGACCAACCAGATTCCGGGCATTCTCGCCGAGCACGGGCTGAGCGAGGGGCAGGGGCTGCGGACCATGACGATCCAGCAGAGCGGCGGCACGCGGCGAACGATCGAGGCCGGGGTTGCGGCGGTGCGCGCGATGTTGCCGGAGGTGAACGCGGTGGCGCGCAGCCTGGCGCCGGCCTCGGAGCTGATGATCGGGCTGGAATGCGGCGGTTCGGATGGGTATTCCGGCATTTCCGCCAATCCGGCGCTGGGCGTCGCTTCGGATCTTCTCATCCGTCATGGCGGCACCGCGGTGCTGGCGGAGACGCCGGAAATTTACGGTGCTGAGCATCTGCTCACGCGCCGCGCGGCGACGCCGGAGGTGGCGCAGAAACTGCTCGCGCGCATCGCCTGGTGGGAGGATTACACCGCGCGCAACAAGGGGGAGATGAACAACAACCCGTCGCACGGCAACAAGGCCGGTGGACTCACGACGATTCTGGAAAAATCCCTCGGCGCCGTGGCGAAAAGCGGTTCGGCGCGGCTGGAGGCGGTGGTGGAATATGCCGAGATGGTGAAGGACCATGGCTTCGTGTTCATGGACACGCCCGGCTACGACCCGGCGGCGGTGACCGGGCAGATCGCCGGTGGCTGCAACCTGATCATTTTCACCACCGGGCGCGGGTCGACCGCGGGTTACAAACCGGTGCCCTGCATCAAGCTCGCCACCAACACGCCGATGTACCAGCATATGTCCGAAGATATGGACGTAAATTGCGGCACCATCGTCACCGGCGACGCCAGCGTCCAGCAGGTTGGCGAGGAGATTTTTGCGAAAATCCTGGCCGTGGCTTCAGGAGAGAGAAGCTGCAGCGAAGGGTTCGACTATGGCGACAATGAGTTTGTGCCGTGGCAGGTTGGCGCCGTGATGTAGGAAGGAAAGCAGGCGCTTTTTGAAAAAAGCGCCGCAAAAACTTTTTTGAAACTGGGCCCGTGGCGGTGAAACCGGCACGGGCCAAACTAACAAAGTTTTTTTGCTACTTTTTGTTCACAAAAAGTAGTGCTTCCTTTTGCTTACGCAAGCTCCCGCGCCGTGGGGCGGCGGAGGCTGACGGGTGTCTCCTCTTCCTCCTCATGCAAAGCGGGGTTTTCCAGCTTGTGATCATGTTGCAGAGACAGCGCCACGAGCATCGCGAAGCCGAGGATCACGCTGATCGCCAGCAGCGCGATCGTGTAAGATCCGGTGGCATCCTTCACCTTGCCCATGACATAGGGGCCAAAGAAGCCGGAGAGGTTGCCGAGCGAGTTCACCGCGGCAAGGCCGGCAGCGGCGGCGGGGCCGGAGAGGAACGTGGCCGGCAGCGCCCAGAAGCAGGGTTGCGAGCCGAACATGCCGAAGCCGGCGATGGTGAAGAGGATCATTTTGCCGACCGGATTGTCCACCACCGTGGTGCCGGCAATGCAGAGGCCGGCGATCAGCAGCGCCAGGCCGACATGTTCGCGGCGCTCGTGTGAGCGGTCGGAATGGCGGCTCCAGAACACCATGCCAATAATGCCCATAATATAGGGCAGGGTGGTGACGACGCCGGTCATCCCGAAGGACAGGCCGAAACTGTGCACGATTTGCGGCATGAAGAAGCTGAGGCCGTACACCGCCGCGTTGATGCCGAAATAAATGAAGGCGAGCAGCACCACGCGGGTGTTGGTGATGGCTTGCAGTGCGGAGAAACGATTGGCCTTCTCGCGGATGCGGGTTTCGGTCGCATGCCGCTCCACCAGCCAGGCGCGCTCTTCGTCGCTCAGCCATTTGGCGTCTTTCGGCCGGTCGGTGAGATAGTTGAGCACGACAAAGGAGAGCAGCAGCGCCGGAATGGCTTCCAGAAGGTACAGCCATTGCCAGTTGGCGAGGCCGAAGCCATGGACATAAAGCAGCATGCCCGAGATCGGGCCGCCGACCACGGTGGAGAGCGGAATCGCCGCCATGAACATGCCGATCATCCGCGCGCGGTAAAGGGCGGGGAACCAGATCGTCAGATAGAAGATGATGCCAGGGAAGAAGCCGGCTTCCGCGACGCCGAGCAGCACGCGCAGTGTCACGAACACGGTGGCGGGGCTCAGGCCCGTGGCATGCGAGATCTGCGGAATGAAAGCCTCGGCGCCGGCGACGATGCCCCAGCTGAACATGATGCGCGCGATCCATCTGCGCGCGCCGACGCGGTCGAGCAGCAGATTCGACGGCACTTCGAAGAAGAAATAGGCGATGAAGAAAATGCCGGCGCCGAACCCAAAGACCGTGGCGGTGAAACCGAGGTCTTTGTTCATGCTGAGCGCCGCGAAGCCGACATTCACGCGGTCGAGATAGGCAACGAAATAGCAGAGAATAAGGAACGGCATCAGACGCTTCGTGACGCGCCCGATCGTACGTGCTTCCAAGTCCATTGAGGATCACTCCTACCCTAGAAATGCCGGATTTTTCCGGCTTGTTGGTTCGCGCCGGGACTATGAAGCGTGCGACGGGATGGCGTCAACATAAGATTCTCGCAACAATTTTGGAATGTTTGCGCTTTGGGCGCGCAACTTCAAACGTTTTGGAGAAAAAACCAGTCGTTTTTTTATCTGTGGGTGGCGTCCGGAGGCGGGGATGGTCAGGGATTATAAGGGAAAGGTGGTGTTCAATGGATGGAACCAAAGATCGCGGGGGTTGATGAGGTCCGAAACGTGACCTAAAGCTTTCATAAATAACGCGCCCGGGAGGAGGGGCCATGAAACATTCCGAGGGTGCGGTGCCGCGCTTGCGCAGCCGCCGCTGGTTCGACAATCCTGAAAATCCGGGCATGACGTCGCTCTATATCGAGCGCTACCTCAATTACGGCCTCACGCGCGAGGAGCTGCAATCGGGCAAGCCGATCATCGGCATCGCGCAGACCGGTTCGGATCTTTCCCCCTGCAACCGGCATCATTTGGAACTCGCGTCTCGCGTGCGTGACGGCATTCGCGAAGCCGGCGGGATTCCGTTGGAGTTTCCGCTGCATCCGATTCAGGAAACCGGTAAGCGGCCGACCGCGGCGCTCGATCGCAATCTTGCCTATCTGGGCCTTGTGGAAGTGCTGCATGGCTATCCGATCGATGGCGTCGTGCTCACCACAGGTTGCGACAAGACCACGCCGGCCTGCCTGATGGGGGCGGCGACCGTGAACATTCCCGCCATCGTGCTGTCCGGCGGGCCGATGCTCGATGGCTGGTTCAACGGCAAACTGGCCGGGTCCGGCACCGTGGTGTGGGAGGCCCGCAAGCAATTTGCCGAAGGCAAGATCAATTACGATGAGTATATGGACATGGTGGTGTCCTCCGCGCCGTCGGTCGGGCATTGCAACACCATGGGCACGGCGAGTTCGATGAATTCGCTGGCCGAAGCTTTGGGCATGAGCTTGCCGGGCTGCGCCATGATCCCGGCGCCCTATCGCGAGCGCGGGCAGATGGCTTACGCGACCGGCAAGCGCATCGTCGCGATGGTGGCGGAAAATCTCCGCCCCTCCGATATCATGACGCGCCGGGCGTTCCAGAACGCGGTGGTGGCGGCGGCGGCGCTGGGCGTTTCCTCCAACTGCCCGATCCATATGGTGGCGATCGCCCGGCATATGGGGGTCGACCACACGCTGGAGGATTGGCAGGAGCTGGGCGCCCACACGCCGCTGCTGGCGGATGTGCAGCCGGCCGGGCGGTTCCTCTCGGAAAGCTTTTTCCGCGCCGGCGGGGTGCCGGCGGTGTTGCGCGAGCTGCTCGCCGCGGGGCGGCTGCATGGCGACGTGATGACCGTGACCGGGCGTACGCTGGCGGAAAATCTCGCCTCCGCGCCTTCGGTCGATGGTGAGGTGATCCGCCATTATGCCGAGCCGCTCAAGGAGAATGCCGGCTATGTCGTGCTCTCCGGCAATCTGTTCGACAGTGCGGTGCTGAAGACGGCGGTGATCGACGCGGAATTCCGCGCGCGTTTCCTGTCCGACCCTGACCATCCCAACGTGTATGAGGGCAAGGTCGTGGTCTTCGAGGGGCCCGAGGATTACCACGCGCGGATCGAGGATCCCGATCTCGGCGTCGATGACCATTCCATGCTGGTGATTCGCAATTGCGGCCCGGTCGGCTATCCGGGCAGTGCCGAGGTGGTGAACATGCAGCCGCCGGCGGTGTTGCTGAAAAAGGGCGTGGCCGCGCTGCCGACCATGGGGGATGGGCGGCAATCCGGCACCTCGGGCAGCCCGTCGATCCTGAACGTGTCCCCGGAGGCGGCGGTGGGCGGCGGCCTGGCGCTGCTGCGCACAGGTGACAAAATCCGTGTCGACCTGAATCGCAACAAGGTAGATTTGATGATTTCCGATGAGGAGCTCGCCGCACGCCGTGCGGCTTGGGTGCCGCCTGTGTTCAAGAACATGACGCCTTGGGAAGAAATCTACCGCTCCCAGGTGGGCCAGCTTGGCACCGGCGGCTGCCTTGAACCGGCGACGCTGTACCTCAACATCCTGGAGACACGCGGAGAATCGCGCGACAATCACTGAGGGTAGGAAGGAAGCAGCCGCTTTTTGAAAAAAGCGGCGCAAAAACTTTTGGTTACGCTGGGCCTGTGGCGCTCGAGCGGCACGGGCCCAAAGTAAACAAAGTTTTTTTGCTACTTTTTGTTCACAAAAAGTAGCGCTTCCTTGCTTACGGCACGCTCAATGGCCGCCATGGCCCCATCCGCCGCCACCATGGCTCCAGCCGCCGTGATAACCGCCGTGATAGCCGCCGTGATACCCACCATGCCAGTAATTGCCATGGTAGCCATGCCAGTAGCCGCCATGCCAGTAATTGCCGTGGTAGCCATGCCAGTAGCCGGGATGGCCGTAATAGTAATGGCCATGCCAATAATAGCGGCCGCCATACCAGCCGTAAGGATACCCATACCCACCGTAGGGATAGCCGTAATAGCCGCCATAATAGTAGCCGCCATAAGGGTAGGAGGAGGCGTAGCAGCCGGTGAGGCTGGCCAGGAGCGCCGCGCTTGTCAGGAGCCGCCTCGCCAATCGCAAGATTGTCCTCCGTCAAACAGAAATTATTTAAGCATGTATGTGTGGCGTGGCTGCACGCAAGCGGCCGGAGGGGGCAGACGGGTAACGAAGAGAAACGCCGCGCCTATTCCTCGCTGCCGGCGCCGAAATGGCGCAATTGCTCGATAAACCAGCGCCCGGCCGGGCCGGGCGGCGTATCGGCGGGGTAGACGGCGGACATCGCCATGGTCTCGCCTTCCGGGGGTAGATCCTGCAAGGCGATCTGTTTCAGCGTGCCTTCCTCGAGGTCGCGCGCCACCATGGCATAGGGCATGCCGCCCCAGCCGAGTCCGGCGCGCAGGAAGGCGTGCTTGGCGCCGAGATCCGCGAGGCGCCAGTTGCGGTGCGAGAGCACGCGGAATTCCCGCCCCGCTGACAAATCGGTGCGGTCGGTCAGCACCAGCTGCACATGTTTGCCCAGTTCCGCGGCCGGGATCGGCCCCTCGATCTGCGCCAGCTTATGGGTCGGGGCGGCGACGAACACGATGCGCACGCCGAGCAGCCTTTCGGCCACCAGCGCATCGGTACTGAGCGGCAATGTGCCGACCACGCCGAGCTGGCACTGGCGGTCGAGCACGGCCTTCGCCACGCCGCCCAGGACTTCCACGTACAGGCGCAGCGCGGTGCCCGGGAATTGCGCGCCGAACGCGGCCGCGGCGCGGGTCAGCGCCGCCATCGGGAACATCACGTCGATGGCAATGGAAAGTTCCGGCTCGATGCCCGCGGCCATGCCGCGGGCGCGGGCTTTCAGCGCGTCCACCCCCGACGACACGGCCCGCGCATCCGCCAGTAGCAGCCGGCCAGCCTCCGTGAGCACGGGATAGCGGCCGGAGCGTGCGAACAAGGCCACGCCGAGCTGCCCTTCCAGATTGGCCACGGTCTGGCTGATCACCGATTGCGCGCGCCGCAATTTGCGGCCGGCGGCGGAAAAGCTGCCGGCCTCGGCGGCGGCGATGAACACGCGGAGCTGGTCGAACGAAACGCCGTCGAGCATGGCAGTCTTTTGCCCTCTATCTGGAATAACGATGGTTTATATCGGAACATATTGGCTTCACAGTAGGGAGCAAAAGCCCGATGACGTCGCCATCACTGGCACAAGGCATGTCATTATGAAGCTTCTGCACATCGATTCCAGCATTCTTGGATCGAATTCCATCTCCCGCAAACTCACCGCTTCCATCGTGCAGCGCCAGAAGGCGCTGCATCCGGGGCTTGAGGTCACATATCTCGACCTGGCGGCGGCCGCGCCGATGCATCTCTCCCCGGCGCATATCGGCGCCATGTTCGGCACGGCCCCGACCGACCCGGCGGTGATCGCCGATATCGCGGCATCGGCGCCGTTCATCGACCAGCTGTTCGCGGCCGACATCATCGTCATCGGCGCGCCGATGTATAATTTCGCCCCGCCGAGCCAGCTGAAGGCCTGGATCGACCGCGTGCTGGCCGCCGGCAAAACCTTCCGCTACGGCGCCGACGGCGTGCCGGTCGGGTTGGTGTCGGGCAAGAAAGTGTTCATCGCCTCGTCGCGCGGTGGCGCGTACCATGAGGGGCCGTTGGCGGCACTGGACCATCAGGAAGCCTATCTCAAGGCGGCGCTGGGCTTCATCGGCATCACGGACGTGACGGTGATTCGCGCCGAGACCATGGCGGTGCCGGACCTGAAGCCCGCCGCTCTGGCCGCCGCCGAAGCGCAGATCGCCGCGCTGGTGGCTTAAAGCCAGTATGAAAGCAGCCGCTTTTTGAAAAAAGCGGCGCAAAAACTTCCATGAAATTGGGCCGTGCTGGCGAAACCGGCACGGCCCAATTTAGTAAAGTTTTTTTGCTACTTTTTGTTCACAAAAAGTAGCCTTCCTTTCCTTCGGCTTTAGCGCACCAGCGCCAGACGCCGCGGCTTCGCCACGGCGGCCAGGGATTCATAAAGGTCGAGATACCCCTGCGCCATGCGGCGGGCGGAGAAGCGTTCCTCGAACCGGGCGCGCACCGCGCGGCGGTCCAGCGTGTGGATGCGCTTCAGGGCCTCGATCGCCTCATCTTCGTTGCTGACGATGAAGCCGGTCACGCCGTCCTCGATGATCTCCGGCACGGAGCCGTGATTATAGGCGATCACCGGCGTGCCGCAGGCCATCGCCTCGATCATCACCAGGCCGAACGGTTCGGGCCAGTCGATCGGCATCAGCAGCGCCTTGGCGCCGGAGAGGAAGGCCGGCTTTTCGGCATCGCCGATTTCGCCGATCAGCGTGGCGCGTTCATTCAGCATCGGCGCGATCTGGGTGGTGAAATAATCCTGATCGACGCGGTCGACCTTGGCGGCGAGGCGCAGAACTTCACCGGCACCGGCGGCGATGCGGATGGCACGATCGGGGCGCTTCTCGGGGCAGATGCGGCCGAGGAAGGCGACGTAATCATGCGGCACGGGCTGTGGGAGCAGCAAGCTCGACGGCAGGCCGTGATGCACCGTGCCGATAAAATTCCCCTCAGGCAGGGGCCGGCGCTGGGAGTCGGAGATCGACACCAGATTCTGCTCCGGCAGGCCGGCATACACCCGCTTCAGCTCCGGCAGGTCCAGCCGTCCGTGCAGCGTGGTGACGAACGGCACCGGCTGGCGCGAGAACAGCGAGGCCGGGAAATAGTCGTTATGGAAGTGCAGGATGTCGAACTCGTCGGCGAGGCGGTAGACCTCTTCCATCAGCAGCATATGCGGCGCCAGGGAGTCACGGATGGTGGGGTCGAGGCGCAGGGCCTGCGGCCAGACCGGGATCAGCTTGGCGTTGGTGACCGAATCGCCGCTGGCGAACAGGGTCACATCATGTCCCATGGCGACCAGTTCCTCGGTGAGGAACGAGACGACCCTCTCCGTGCCGCCGTAGAGTTTGGGCGGGACTGCCTCATACAGGGGGGCGATCTGAGCAATGCGCATCGTTCACCGGAACCTTTCTTCGCTGGTGGTGATGGCTCCAGAAAAAACAGGTCGGTGCGGCAGCATTGTGGCGGTCTTTGACTTTTTAATGCCGCATTGTCGGGGTTTATGGGGGGCAGACGCGAATTTTACCAAAGCGGAGAGATGGGGCGAAGAAATGGGTGACGAATTGTTAAGGCCGAGAGACGGCACCCCAGCGCCGTTGGAGCGCCGGCCGGTTCGTTTTGTGTTGAAGGCGGTCTCGCGCCATGCCTGGTCGCATATCGTCATTCTGCTGTCGGTGCTGACCGGCGTCGGCTGTTCGGTGACGTCGCAATATGCCGTCAAGAACGTGGTGGACGTGCTGGCGCGGCATGACGTGTCGGCGGTCTGGGCCGCCTTCGCCTTGCTGGCGGGGCTGATCGCGGTGGACAATCTCTCCTGGCGCCTCGGCGGCTGGGTCGCGGCGCGCTCCTTCGTGCAGGTGACCGGCGACATCAGGCGCTATCTGTTCGACCACACGCTGGGCCATTCGCCGGGCTTCTTCACCACGCGCCGCGCCGGCATGCTGGCCGGGCGCATCTCCGCGACCGGCAATGCGGTGTTCCGCATCGAGAGCCTGACCGTGTGGAATGTGCTGCCGCCGATGACGGCGGTGCTGGGCGCGGTGCTCATGATCAGCCTGGTCGACCCGCTGATGGGCGGGACGATGGTGGTGATCGCCCTGGCACTCGGCCTGGTGCTGGGCCGGCTGGCTTATCTCGGCCGCAATTTGCACGAGGTTTATGCCGAGGCGGCGGCCTCGGTGGACGGGCAGTTGGTCGACGTCATCAATAATGTGAGCGTGGTCCGGGCCTTCGGCGCGACGCTGCGCGAACGCAAGAAATTCGCGGCCGAGGTCGGCACGGAGATGAAGGCGCGGCATACCAGCCTGCGTTATCTGGAAAAAATCCGGCTGATTCACGCCTTTTCGACGGCGATCCTGACCGCTTGCCTGCTGTTCTGGGTGTTGTGGCGCTGGCAGCAAGGGCATGCGACGCCGGGCGACGTGGTGCTGGTGATCACGCTGGGCTTTACCGTGCTGCACGGCACGCGCGATCTGTCGGTGGCGCTGGTGGAAATGGTGCAGGACTGGGCGCGCCTCGGCGAAGCCTTGAAGGCGCTGCTGGTGCCGCATGACATGCCGGACGCGCCGGACGCGCGGGCGCTGGAAGCGCCGCGCGGCAAGGTGGAATTCGCCCAGGTGGATTTCTCCTATGGCGAGGCGCAGCCGGTGCTGCGCGACATCAATGTGGTCATTAAAGCCGGCGAGCGGGTCGGGCTGGTGGGGCGCTCGGGTTCGGGCAAATCGACCATGCTGGCGCTGCTGCAACGGCAATATGACACGTCGCACGGCGTCATCGCCATTGACGACGTGGACATCACCACGCTGAGCCGGGATAGCCTGGTCGCGGCCATCTCCGTCGTCTCGCAGGATGTCCAGCTGTTCCACCGCTCGGTAATGGAGAATATCCGCTACGGCCGGCCGGAGGCGAGCGACGAGGAGGTGCGCGCCGCGGCACGCGCCGCCTATGCCGACGATTTCATCATGGCCATGCCGATGGGCTACGACACGCCGGTGGGCGAGCGCGGCCTGCGGCTGTCCGGCGGGCAGCGCCAGCGCTTGGCGATCGCCCGCGCCTTTCTGCGCAACGCGCCCATTCTGCTCCTGGACGAAGCGACCTCGGCGCTGGATTCGGAATCGGAGGCCAGTGTGCAGCAGGCGCTCAACCGCCTCGCGGCCGGGCGCACGGTGATCGCGGTGGCGCACCGGCTTTCGACCCTGCGCGATTTCGACCGGATCATCGTCATGCAGGACGGACGGATCATCGACGAGGGCACGCCCGACGAACTGGCCAACCGGCCCGGTCCGTATCTCGACCTGCTGCGCCAGCAGCATCAGCAGGTCATGGCGGAGTAAGGGAAGGAAAGGCAGCAAGCGCTACTTTTTGTGAACAAAAAGTAGCAAAAAAACTTTATTTACGCTGGGCCATGGGCGTTGGCGCTGGTACAGCCCCAGGCCCGGCATAGTAAAAGTTTTTGCGCCGCTTTTTTCAAAAAGCGGCTTCTTACTTACTTATTCCTGCGGGGCTGTCGCCGCGTAACGCGACGGGTGGTCGGTGATGATACTGTCCACCAGCGGCGCGAGCCGGACGAAATCCTCCGGTTCGTTCACGGTCCAGGCCAGGACTTTCAGGCCGAGTTCGTGGGCCTCGTCGATTTCGGCTTCGGTGAGATTTTTCTGTTCCGCGGCCCAGCCCCAGGCGCCGGTGGCCGCCACGGCTTGCGGGATCGATGAGCCCTCGAAGCCCGGCCCCCACCATAGGGCGCGCTGCTGCGCCGTTTTCGGCGCGGTTAGGCAGACGCGCCGAAGCGCCGGATTGCGCGCCGCGACCGCGCGCAGCACCGCCCAGTCGAAGGCGAGGGTGGCGACATCGAGCATCGGGAGCTTTTCCAGCACGTCGAGAACCCGCGCGGCGACCAGTTCGGGCGGGTGGGCGCGTTCCGGCGCGTCCGGAAAGGTCTTGATTTCCAGGAGCCACTCAAGGTCGGGCAGGCACGTGAGTGCTTCTTCCAGGGTCGGCACCGAGGGCGGCAGGTCTGCCAGGTTCACCTCCTTGATCCGGCGCCCATCGGCGAGTTCGGGGTCGTGGTGCAGCACCGGGCAGAAATCGGCTGTGAGCGCGATGTCGGTCTCGATGCCGGCCACGCCGGTGGCGACCGCGTGCAGGAAGCCGTCCATGGTGTTTTCCGGCCGCTCGGCACGCGCGCCGCGATGCCCATAGATCGCCGCTCTGGGGTTCGTCCGCATGGTCCCGCTCCTTCAGGATGGCCGTTTCATGATCCATTCCTATCTAGGGTGCAATTGACGAGGAGTAATTGAGCATGTCGCAACGGCAACTGCATTTCGGCGCGTTCATGCGCCCGGTCAGCATTCATACCGCCTGGTGGCGCTATCCCGGCGCCTTTCCGGACGCCAATTTCAATTTCTCCCATCTGAAGCGGTTCGCGCAGACCCTGGAGCGGGGAAAATTCGACGCGTTCTTCATGGCCGACCATCTGGCGGTGCTGAACATGCCGGTGCAGGCGCTCAAGCGCAGCGGCACCGTGACCTCGTTCGACCCGCTGGTGCTGTTGCCGGCGCTGGCGGCGGTGACGGAGCGGATCGGGCTGATCGCGACCGGGTCGACCAGCTTCAACCAGCCTTACGATCTGGCGCGCAAATTCGCCTCGCTGGACGCGTTGAGCAACGGCCGGGCGGGGTGGAACATCGTGACCACCTCGAACCCCGACGCGGCGCTGAATTTCAACATGGACGAGCATATGCAGCATGCCGACCGCTATCGCCGCGCGCGGGAATTTTACGACGTGGTGACCGGGCTGTGGGACAGTTTTGCGGACGACGCGTTCATCCGCGACCCGGAATCGGGGATTTTCTTCGATCCGGCGAAAATGCATGTGCTCAACCACAAAGGCGAAAATTTCTCGGTGCGCGGGCCGCTGAACATCGCCCGGCCGCCCCAGGGTTGGCCGGTGATCGTGCAGGCCGGGGCGTCCGAGGCCGGACGTCAACTCGCAGCCGAGACGGCGGAAATGGTGTTCGCCGCCGGCGGCTCGATCGAGGGGGCGCGCGCCTTCTATGCCGATGTCAAAGGGCGGATGCCGAAGGCTGGCCGCGACCCGGAGCATTTGAAGATCCTCCCCGGGGCGCTGGTGATCGTCGGCGAGACGATGGCAGAGGCGCGCGCGAAGAAAGAAAAATTGGACAGCCTGGTGCATCCCGATAGCGGGCTTGCCTCGCTCTCGGTGGCGCTGGGGTGCGACGCCTCCGGGTTCGAGCTGGACGCGAAGCTGCCGGAAATCCCCGAGACGAATGACAGCAAATCCTCGCGCGAGCGGGCGATCGAGCTGGCGAAGCGGGAGAATTTGACCGTCCGCCAGCTCGCGCAGCGTGTCGGCGGCTATGGCGGGAAAAGTTTCATCGGCACCGCCGCCAGCATCGCCGACGAGATGGAGGAATGGCTGGAAACGCGCACCTGCGACGGCTTCAACGTGATGTTTCCGACCGTGCCGGCGGGGCTGGACGAATTTGTCGACATGGTGGTGCCGGAGCTGCAGCGGCGCGGGCTGTTCCGCAAGGAATACGAAGGCACGACGCTGCGCGAGCATCTCGGCCTGCCGCGCCCGGCGAACCGGTTTTTTGCTTAGAAGGAGGATAAGGAAGCGCTACTTTTTGTGAACAAAAAGTAGCAAAAAAACTTTGTTATGCTGGGTTCTGGGCGTTGGCGCGGACACAGCCTCAGGCCCAGCGTAAACAAAAGTTTTTTGCGCCGCTTTTTTTCAAAAAAGCGGCTGCTTCCTTTCTCTGTTGAAGCTTCTTCCGCGTCATGCTTATGGCGGGGCGGAATTTTCTCTGGGGTAACGTATGAATATCGGGTTGATCGTGGCGGCGGGGCGGGGGCATCGTTTCGGTGGGCCGTTGCCCAAGCAGTATCGCGAGCTGGCCGGCATGCCGATCCTGCGCCACACCATCCTGCGGCTGCAGCGCCATCCGGGCATCGATGCGCTGCAGGTGCTAATCCATCCTGACGACCAGGCGCTTTACGATGTCGCGACCGCGGGGCTGGGGCTGCGCCCGGCTTTGCATGGCGGCGCCACGAGGCAGGATTCGGTGCGGCTCGGCCTGGAGGGGATTGCCGATCTGCGGCCGAAACATGTGCTGATCCATGACGGCGTGCGGCCTTTCGTGGCGATGGAGACGATTTCCGCGGTGCTGACGGCGCTCGAGCGCGTGCCGGCCGCGATTGCCGGTGTGCCGCTGGCCGATACGCTGAAACGCGTCGGCGACAAGGTGATCACCGAGACGGTGGATCGCCGCAACCTATGGCGGGCGCAGACGCCGCAGGGCTTCGATTACGCCGCCATCCTGGCCGCGCACCGTGGCGCCGCCGCGCGACAGGACGGAGTCGAACTGACCGACGACGCGATGGTTGCCGAGCAGGCGGGGCTGGCGGTGGAAATGGTTGCCGGCTCGGAAGAGAATTTCAAAATCACCACCGAGACAGATCTGCAGCGGGCGGCGTTTTTGCTCCGGCTGGAGGCGGGGGGCTAGAGGCGTTGTCGCCAACACAGCCCATGGCCCAGCATAAACAAAAGTTTTTGCGCCGCTTTTTTTAAAAAGCGGCTTCTTTCCTATGCTTACTGGCGCCCGTAGCCTTCGCGCACCGCGATCACATCGAGTTCCGTGAGCGAGGGGGTGGCGACCGGGGCTTCGCAGGTGGTTACCGGCGTCTGGTCGGCCGAGGAGACCTCGGTATGGATGGCGCGCGCCACCGGGTCGAGGGCGGCGGTCCGGTTGAAGAAAGATTGGGGGGCGTATTCATCAGACCAGAGGCGCTTGGCCTGCCGGGTGATGCGGGTGGTCAGGCCGTAGGAGACGGCGGAGAACCAGGCCGGGGTCCTGGTGCCGCAATTTTCATAAAAGCGGGCCTGACCGTAAAGCGGCACCAGCGGCTGCCAGTAAGCCTCGAACGCCTGCAGGTTCTTGTCATTGGCGGCGGGAGTGGTCGGGTGAGCGCAGCCCGCGCAGGCCAGCACCGTGAGAAGCGCGGCAGGGAGACGGAATGAACGCAAGAGCCACATCCTTCTGACAAACAGGGAGATTTTAACACCATTCCGGCATGTCGGAAAGATTTTCACGCATAAGTTGTTTTGCGCGGAGGGCGTGGGCGTTGGCACCGACACAGCCTCAGGCCCAGCATAACAAAAATTTTTGCGCCGCTTTTTTTAAAAAGCGGCTACTTGCTCCTGCGTTCGCTAATTTTCCCCGTCCTGCAGCCGGTAGCCGATGCCGGGTTCGGTGATGATGAGGGCCGCGAAAGCCTCGCCAAGCTTGCGCCGGAGCTGGCCGATATAGACGCGCAGATAGGCCACATCTTCCGTATGCGCGTGGCCCCAGATCGCGGTGAGGATCTGCCGGTGCGTCAGAACCCGGCCGCGATTGCGTGCAAGCAGCAGCAGCAAGGCGTGTTCGCGGCGGGTGAGCGGCAGCACTTCTTCGTCGAGCGTGACGCGGTGCAGGATCGGGTCGATCGTGAGGCCGCCGACGGTGAGGGGCTTTTCCGCGTTGTCCTGCTTCAGCCGGTGGCGCAGGGCGGTGCGGATGCGCGCCAGCAATTCGCCGAGGCCGAAGGGCTTTTCGATATAATCGTCGGCGCCGGCATCGAGGGCGGCGATTTTTTCCGTTTCGCGGTCGCGGGCGGAGAGGATGATGACCGGCACATCGGTGAACTCGCGCAATTTGGCGAGAACCTCGTGCCCATCCATGTCCGGCAGGCCGAGATCGAGCAGGATGGCGTCGGGGGCGCGGGACGCGGCGAGACGCAAGGCTTCGTCGCCCCGTTCGGCGCGCACCGATTCGTAGCCGGAAGCGGTCAGCGCCGGGTTGAGAAAGCGATGGATTTGCGGCTCATCGTCGACGACGAGGATCCGGCCTGTGGGAATGCTCATGCAGCCTGCAATTCAATGATGACGCTGGTGCCGGGCAGACCATCCGCCGGCAGGTCGAGACGGGGGCTTTGGGCACGGATGGTGCCGCCCATGGCCTCGGTGAAAGCTTTGGCGATGGCGAGGCCGAGCCCGGTGCCCGGGGCCACGCGGTCGCCACGCGTGGCGCGGAAGAAGCTGTCGAACACGGCGCCGACCTCGCCGGGGGGAATGCCGATTCCCTCATCCTCCACGCTCAGGATCACTTTCGGGCCATCGCGCAGCGCCGTCACGGAGATGCGGCCGCCCTCAGGCGAGTATTTAACCGCGTTGTCGAGCACGTTCACCAGCACCTGCTCCAGCAGGGTCGGGTCGGCCAGCACATAGGCGGCGGAGTCGGCGATATGCACGCCGGCATACATGGCGCCGCTGACGCGGCTGATCGCCGCCTCGATGATGTCGGCGAGGTGGAGGCGTTCGCGCTTGGCGGTGGTCTCACCGGTATCGACCCGCGCCATTTCCATGATGTTGGCGAGGAATTTGGTCATCCGCTCGGTATCCTGAGTGATGCTGGCGAGCAGGTCGGCGCGGGTGGCTTCGTCCAGCGCGTTGCCGGCGCTGGTGAGCGTTTCGGCCGCGCCGCGAATCCCGGTGAGCGGCGTCCGCAAATCGTGGCTGAGCGAGGAGAGCAGAGCGGTGCGGAGCTTCTGATTGTCTTCCTTGGCGACGGTCTGCGCCGTCTGCAGGGTAAGCTGCACGCGCTCCAGGGCCATCGCGGCCTGGTTGGCAAGCGCGCTGAGGGTCTGGCCGAGCGGGGCGGGCGGGACGGATTTGGGCAGCGCGCCGAGCACGCCGATGGCCTTGCCGTTCGCGCGCAGCGGCAGGAAGCGCCAAGGGACGGAGGGCAGGGTGCCGGTGCCGATGCCGGTTTCCGTATCGTTGCTGAAGGACCATTCGGCGGCGGCCTGGGCGGCCTCGTCCAGGACGGTGTCGGTCGGCACGGCGGCGCCCACTTCCAGCCCTTTTTTGCCGGAGATCATGACGATGCCGGCGGTGGTCATGGCCGCCGCCTCCTCGGCGCTGTCGCGCAGCAGGTCGCTGAGCGTGGCGGCGCGGGAGAAACGTTGGCCGAACAGCGAAATGCGGCGCAGCGCCTCGATGCGGGCGGTGGCGGCTTCGGCGTCGCCCCGCACTTTGCCGGCCAGCGTGCCGGTGACGAGGCCGACCAGCAGGAACACCGCCAGCGCGACCACGTCCCGCGGGTCTGCGACCGAGAATGTGTAGACCGGCGGCAAAAAGAAGAAATTCCACAGCAGGAAGGCGGCGAGGGCGATCACCAGCCCGACCGTGCGACCGAAGCGGCTGGCGGTGCCGGCGATGAGGCCGGTGAAAACCAGCCCCATCGCTTCCCGGGGCAGGGCATTATTGCCAAGGCTGAACCCGAGGATCGTGACGCCGGCAAGGATCCCGCCGGAAATCGCGTAGGGCTTCCAGGGCTCCATGGGGGGCGGGGTGGTTGCGATCCGTGTGACGGGCGCGGCCGGGAGCGGCACGAAATGCAAGGTATAGGCGGTGCATTCGCGGGTGAGCACCTCGGCGAAACTGCGCCGGCTGAGGCGCCACCACCAGGGGCGCGTGCCATGCCGCCCGACCACGATATGGGTGACGTTATGCGCCGCCGCGTAGTTCAGCACCGCGTGGCTCATATCGGAATCGCTGACGGTGACGACGGTGCCGCCGAGCTGCACCATCAGGTCCAGGGCCGATTGCACATACAGATTGTCGTTGGTGCGCTCGACATGGAAGGCGACCATCGGCGCGCGCAGCGCATCGGCCAGCCGGGCCGCGTGCCGCACCACGTTCTCCGCGGAAATATCGGGGCCGATCAGGGCCATCACGCGCTCGGTCGCCGGCCAGGGGCCGGGGATGGCGCGGGCGCGCATATAAGAGGTGACATCCTTGTCGACGCACTGCGCGGCGCGGCGCATCGCCATCTCGCGCAGGGCGCCGAGATTGCCCTCGCGGAAAAACCCCTGGAGCGCGCGGCCGGCGACATCGGGGCGGTAGATCCGGCCTTCGGTGAGGCGGGCACGCAATTCGGCCGGCGGCAGGTCGATCAGCTCGATCTCGTCGGCCATGTCGAGCACGGTGTCGGGAATGGTCTCGGCCACGCGGATGCCGGTGATCCGCGCCACCGGGTCGTTCAGGCTCTCCAGGTGCTGGACGTTGACGGTGGTCCACACATCGATGCCGGCTTCCAGCACGTCTTTCACGTCCTGCCAGCGTTTGGCGTGGCGCAGGCCGGGGGCATTGGTGTGCGCCAGCTCATCGACGAGCAGCAAACCGGGACGCCGGGCGAGGGCGGCGTCGAGGTCGAATTCCTCGAGCACCTGGCCGCGATAGGGAACCTGCAGGCGCGGCAGCATCTCGATGTCGCGGATTTCCGCGAGGGTGCCGCTGCGCCCGTGCGTTTCGATCAACCCGGCGACGACGTCGACCCCCGCCTTGCGCTTGGCATTGGCCGCGACCAGCATTTCCCAGGTCTTGCCGACGCCGGGGGCGGCGCCGAGGAAGATCTTCAAATGCCCCCGCTGGCCGCGCTCCGCATGGGCGAGCAGCGCGTCGGGGTCCGGCCTGGCGTCGGAGTCGTCAGGCACCATGGAGGCAGTCCATAAAAAATTCGGGGGGGCAACGCCCCCCCGTTCCGTTCATATCGGTTGCGATGCGCATGCCTTGTTATGGGGCCGCGGTCGTGCCCTGTGCAAGGTTCTCCGCCCCTGAAAGATGATTCAGGGCCAGGTTCAGCTCCAGCACGTTCACATGGTCGGTGCCGACGACGCCGAGGAAGGAATGGTGCGTCATCTGCTGCACCAGCCCGGTCACGGTGCTTGCCGGCAGATGCCGGGCGGCGGCGACAGCCGGCGCCTGGCGCAGCGCGTTGGCCAGCGAGATGTCGGCGTCGAGACCGGACCCCGAGGCGGTGACGGCATCGGCCGGCACCGGTCCCGGACCGAACGCCTTGGTGTAGGCGGTGATCCGCTGCTTGACCGTGGTCTGCAGGGCGGCGCTGGTCGGCCCCAGGTTAGAGGCGCCGGATTCGCTGGCGTCATAGGGCGTGGCAATGGAATTGCCCTTGGCGTCGGTTCCCGACAGCGCCGAGGGGCGCGGCTGGAAATAGGTCGGCGCGGTGAAGTTCTGGCCGATCAGTGCCGAGCCGACGACCTGGTTGTTCACCACGATCTGGCTGCCATTCGCCTGGTAGGGAAGGACCGCCTGCATGATGCCGGTGAAAACCTCGGGGAGGATCACACCGGTCAGGATGGTGAAGAGGATGACCAGCGACAATGCCGGTCGTAGTTCGCGAAGGATCAACATTGATTTTGTCCGTTACGAAAAGATATTGAAGGCGCCGAGCACCATGTCGATGAGCTTGATGCCGATGAACGGCGCGATGATGCCGCCGAGGCCATAGACCATCAGGTTGCGCCGCAGCAGCGCGGCTGCGCCGATGGGGCGGAACTTCACGCCGCGCAGAGCGAGCGGCACCAGCACCACGATGATCAGCGCGTTGAAGATCACTGCGGAGAGGATGGCGCTCTCCGGCGTGCGCAGATGCATGATGTTGAGCGCCTGCAGCTGCGGGTAGGCGGCGATGAAAATCGCCGGCAGGATCGCGAAGTATTTCGAGATGTCGTTGGCGATCGAGAAGGTGGTGAGCGCGCCGCGGGTAATCAGCAGCTGCTTACCGATCTCGACGATCTCGATCAGCTTGGTCGGGTCGCTGTCGAGGTCGACCATGTTGCCGGCCTCGCGCGCCGCCTGCGTGCCGGTCTGCATCGCCACGCCGACGTCGGCCTGCGCCAGCGCCGGAGCGTCGTTGGTGCCGTCGCCGCACATCGCCACCAGACGGCCGTCCGCCTGAACCCTCCTGATATAATCAAGCTTGTTCTGCGGGGTTGCCTCGGCGATGTACTCGTCCACACCGGCCTCCGCCGCGATCGCGGCGGCGGTGATGCGGTTGTCGCCGGTCACCATCACGGTGCGGATGCCCATGCTGCGCAGGGAGGCAAAGCGCTCCTTGATGCCGGGCTTGACGATATCCTTCAGCTCGATGACGCCGAGCAGATGGCCATTGGCGGAAACCGCCAGCGGCGTGGAGCCGGCGCGGCCGATGCGCGCGACAGCTTCGGTGAAGGCGGCGTCGCCGGTGGCGCCCAGCGCCTTCAGCACCGAGTCCACAGCGCCCTTGCGGTAGGAGCGGCCGGCGAAATCGATGCCGGACATGCGGGTGTTGGCGCTGAACGGAATGATCTGCGCCTGATCAGGCATGGAAGGGACCAGATTATAGCGGTCGCGGGCCAGGGCCAGGATCGAGCGGCCTTCCGGCGTGTCGTCGCCCAGGCTGGCCAGGGCGCAGGCTTCCGCGAGGTCACGCTCCTGCACGCCCGCCACCGGGTAGAAGCCCGAGGCCATGCGGTTGCCGAAGGTGATCGTGCCGGTCTTGTCGAGCAGCAGGGCATCGACGTCGCCCGCCGCTTCCACCGCGCGCCCGGAGGTGGCGACGACGTTGAAGCGCACCAGGCGGTCCATGCCGGCGATGCCGATGGCCGAGAGCAGGCCGCCGATCGTGGTCGGGATCAGGCAGACCAGCAGCGCCGCCAGCACGGGGATGGCGAGGTTGATGGTCGAGTATTTGCCGAAACCGACCAGGGTGACGACGGCGATCAGGAACACCAGGGTCAGACCGGCGAGCAGGATGTTCAGCGCGATCTCGTTCGGCGTCTTGCGGCGCTCGGCGCCCTCGACCAGCGCGATCATGCGGTCGAGGAAGGTGTTGCCGGCATCGGCGGTGATGCGCACCACCAGCCAGTCGGACACCACCTGGGTGCCGCCGGTGACGGCGGAACGGTCGCCGCCGGCCTCGCGCACCACCGGGGCGGATTCACCGGTGATGGCGCTTTCGTTGACGCTGGCCACACCCTCGACGATCTCGCCATCGGAAGGCACCAGATCGCCGGACTGGACGAGGACGACGTCGCCACGCTTCAGGCTCGTGGCGGGCACCGCGGTGGTCTTGGCGCGGTTGGCCGGGTCGCTCATCAGGCGGGCCATCGCGTCGGAGCGGGCGCGCTTCAGGCTTTCCGCCCGGGCGCGGCCGCGGCCTTCCGCCACGGCCTCGGCGAAGGTGGCGAACAGCACCGTCAACCATAGCCAGACGGCGATGGTGACGGGGAAGGCCGCGCCCTTGCCGTGGGCGAGGTCCTCGGCGCCGACGATGGTCACCATCGCCGCGACGATCTCGGTGACGAAGATCACCGGGTTGCGCATCAGGGTGACGGGGTTGAGTTTCGCAAAGGCGTCGATCGTCGCTCGGCGCAGAATGCTCGCGTCGAACAGCGAAATTACTTCAGCATTCGCAGTTGTCATTGTCTTGATCTCTAACCTTTAAAATGTCTTGCCGGCGTAGAGCAGGAAATGCTCCGCGAGCGGCCCGAGCGTATCGGCGGGCAGATACTGCAGGCCGCCAAGGATGATGATCACGCCGATCAACAGGCCGATGAACAGCGGGCCATGGGTCGGGAACGTGCCGGCGCTTTCGGGCAGTTTCGGCTTCGCGGCGAGGGACCCGGCGATCGCCAGGATCGGCACCATGAAGGCAAACCGGCCGAACAGCATGGCCGAACCCAGGCCATAATCGAGCAGCGTCGTGTTGGCGCTGAGGCCAGCAAAGGCGCTGCCGTTGTTCTCGGTCGCGGACGACCAGCCATAGAGCATCTCAGAGAGCCCGTGCGGCCCGGCGTTCTCGAGCGAGGCGAGGCCGGAGGCGGTGAGCAGCGAGAAGCCCGCGCCGGCGAGGATGAACAGCGCCAGAATCAGCACGCCGAGCATCGCCAGCTTGATCTCCTTGGACTGCACCTTCTTGCCGAGATATTCCGGCGTGCGTCCCACCATGAGCCCGGCGACGAAGACCGAGAGCAGGGCGAAGACGATCATGGTGTAGAAGCCGGAGCCGACACCGCCCGGGGAGACTTCACCCAGCTGCATCAGGAACATCAGGATGCCGCCGCTGAGCGGCATGTAGCTGTCGGAGAAGCTGTCCACCGCGCCGGTCGACGTACCGGTGGCGGCGACGTTGAACATCACTGAGGAAGGCACGCCGAAGCGGACTTCCTTGCCTTCCATGTTGCCCTGTGTGGCGGATACGCCGGCATGGACCTGCAGCGGGTTGCCACCGGCCTCGGCCGCGTAGGCACCGATGGAAGCAGCGCCGAGGATGATCGCCATGACCGCCATCAGGGCGCGGCCCTGCTTCTTGTCCTTGATCATGTAGCCGAAGGCGATGGGCAGGCCGAAGCCGATCACGAGGTCGAGCCAATCTTCGAGCAGGTTGGTCCAGGCATTCGGGTTCTCGAACGGATGGCCGGAGTTGGCATTGAAGAAGCCGCCGCCATTGGTGCCGAATTCCTTGATCGCTTCCTGGAACGCGACCGGGCCGATGGCGATGGTCTGCGACCCGGCATTCACCGTGTGGGCGGTGAGGAAGGGACCGAAGGTCTGCGGCACGCCGGCAATCACCAGCAGCGTCGCGGCCACCAGGCAGACCGGCAGCAGCAGGTACAGGGTGACGCGGGTGACGTCGGCATAGAAATTGCCGATCGATTTCAGACCGCCGGCCGTGAAGGCGCGCATGACCGCGGCCGCGGCCGCGATGCCCGCCGCGGCGGAGACGAACATGTGCACAGCCAGGCCGAACACCTGCGCGCCGTTGGAGATCTGGCTCTCCGGCGAGTAGGCCTGCCAGTTGGTATTGGTGGTGAAGCTGGCCGCCGTGTTGAAGGCGAGGGCCGGCGCCATGCCGGCGATGTGCTGCGGGTTCATCGGCAGGTAATATTGCAGCCGCAGAATCGCATAGAGCAGCAGGAAATGGATCACGCTCAGCAGCAGCAGCGCAACGGCATAATTCTGCCAGCGCATGGCGCGGTTGGGATCGATGCCGGAAAGCTTGTAAAAGCCCGTCTCCAGAGGAGCGAGGAAGTTCACGCGGCCTTCAAAAATGGCCGCCATATAGCGGCCCATCGGGAAGGCGCAGCCCAGCACCAGCACGAACACCAGTGCGATGTACAGCAAACCCTGAATTGTCATTGGTAAAACCTTAAAAATCTTCGGGGCGTATCATCGCCCAAACGAGATAGACGAGGACCGCGGCGGAAATCACGCCGCCCAGAATCAGATCGAACATTTTTAAACCTTCTCGCAGCCGAACACGTAGCCGATCAGCAGCGCAAATATTACGATGCCGTACAAAATGCAGACGACGTCACCCATGGCGCACTACCTTTTCCTTTCAAGCGGCCCGTGATGAATGAGTTGTCATAAAGCGACGAGACGAAAGGGAAGGGGTAGGCATAAAGGCGGTATAAAAATTCTCACGGCCGCGTTACGCGGGGCGCCTCGGCGAGCATGCAAAGGAGAAGGCTTCTTTTTGTGAACAAAAAGAAGCAAAAAAACTTTATTACGCTGGGCCATGGGCGTTGTCCGGACAACGCCCATGGCCCAGCGTAAACAAAAGTTTTTGGCGCCGCTTTTTTCAAAAAGCGGCCGCTTTCTTTCTTCAGACCACCACGCGAATGGCGGTGAGGCCGGCGGCCAGAATGCGCCGCAATTCGGGCAAAGGCAGAGCGATGCAGCCGGCCGTGGGGGCATAGTCGGGTGTTGCGACGTGAAGGAAAATCGCCGAGCCCCGGCCGGGAATGACGGGCTCGCGATTCCAGCCGAGCACGCCGACAACATCGTACAACCCGTCATCACGCCATAAAGTCTCATGCCGGGCGGCATAGGGGAGGCGGATCTGGCGGTTATAGGCCGGGTCGGCCGGGTCGTCGCACCAGCCGTCATTGGGGGCGATCGGCTCCACCGGCACCGCGCAGTGCGGCGTCTCGCACCGGTCGGCGCGGAAGAGGATTCGCGACAGAGGCAGTACGCCGAGCGGTGTGGCGCCGTCGCCCTCGGTTTTATGCGCGCTTAATCCGTTACGGCCGCATGCGGCGCGCAAGCGCAGCCCCGCACCTTCGAGCATGCCGGCGCGGAACAGGAACTCAACCAAGCAGATGGCCGAAGCGCCGCGCCTTGGTGGCGAGGTAATGGTCGTTCACGCCGTTCGGGGCAAATTCATGCGCCACGCGCTCCACCACCTCGATGCCGCAGGCTAGCAAGGACGTGACCTTTGCCGGGTTGTTGGTCAGCAGCCGGATGCGGGGCAGGTTCAGCGCTTCGAGCATGGCGGCGGCGATATGGAAGTTGCGTTCATCGGCGTCCCAGCCCAAAGCGCGGTTGGCATCCAGCGTGTCCAGCCCGCGATCCTGCATCGTGTAGGCGCGCAGCTTGTTGATTAGCCCGATGCCGCGGCCCTCCTGCGCCAGGTAGAGCACGGCGCCGGCCCCTTCCTGCGCCATGCGGGCGATCGCGCCTTGCAGTTGCGGGCCGCAATCGCAGCGCAGGCTGCCCAGCAGGTCGCCGGTGAAACATTCCGAATGCACCCGCACCAGCGGCGCCGTTTCCGCGTTGGGGTGGCCGACCAGGATGGCCATATGCTCGATGCCCTGGTCCAGGGCGCGGAAGGCGATCAGGCGCGCATCGCGGGCGGCTTCCAGCGGCACTGCCACCTCCGCCACCTTGGTGAGCGAGGCGGCGAGCTCCAGCGGGTAGGCCAGCAGGTCCCCGGCCGGAACCGAGAGCAGTTCCGCGCCGCCAGGAAGGCTGGCCCAGCCCGGCTTGACCGGGGCGACGACCATCGCCGGCAGCAGCCGTGCGAGCTTGCCCAAGGCGAGCGCGGCGGCGGCGGCGTCCGGCGGGGCGGTGCGCTCGAAGGCCGGCAGGATCTGCTCCATGGTCGGGTCGGCGGCGCGCTTCAATGTTTCCGCGTCGATCAACGGCCGCGCCAGCCTGAGCGCGACGGCCGGGGCGGCGTCCTTGATATCGTGGTGCAACACCGCGGCCGCGCGCGCCGGCGCCAGGAGCAAGGCGGCCTGACCGGAGGACAGAAGGTCGATCAACCGCAGCCCCTCGGCCCCGACCGTCTCGACGGGGGCGATGATCAAAGGCTGGCGCGCGGCCAGGACCACCGGCACGCCCCGCCTGGCTTCGGCGATGGCACGATGTACGGCGCGGGTGCGGGGGGTGCCGAGGCCAACCGCCGCGGAAGGTAAGGCTTCGTTCATCCGTCTCAAATAAGGTGCGAAACCGAGGCCCGCTAGGGCCGGATAAGTAGGACAGGAGTCAAGACGTGCTGACACTATTGTGAACAGACACTATATTATTTCACGGATCATAGGAGAGACCTAATGGCCAGTCAGCATCCGATCTTAGTCGTCGACGATGACGCCGCCTTGCGCGCTGCATTGATCGAGCAGCTTGTTCAGGATGGTGAGTTTTTGCCCAGCGAGGCGGCGAGCCTGGCCGAGGCGGAGAGCAAGCTCACCGGGGCCAATGCGCGGTTCGACGCGATCTTACTCGATGTCGGCCTGCCGGACGGCGATGGCTGCGATTTCTGCCGGCGGCTGCGCAGCCAGGGCCTGCGGACGCCGATCATCATGCTGACCGGCTCCGCGGAGGAGACGGATGTGGTGCGCGGACTCGATTCCGGCGCGAATGACTATATCGCCAAGCCGTTCCGCCTGAACGAGCTGCTGGCGCGGCTGCGGGCGCAGCTGCGCAGCTTCGAGAGCTCCGAGGACGCGGTGTTCACCATCGGGCCCTATACGTTCCGTCCCGCGGTCAAGCAATTGCTCGAGCCGACGCGCAACAAGCGGATCCGCCTCACCGACAAGGAGACGGCGATCTTGAAATTCCTGTACCGGGCCGCCGGCAAGGCGGTGTCGCGGCAGGTGCTGCTGAACGAGGTCTGGGGCTATAACGCCGCGGTGACGACGCACACGCTGGAGACCCATGTTTACCGGCTGCGCCAGAAGATCGAGCCCGATCCGGCTGTGTCGCGGCTGCTGCTCACGGAAGGCGGCGGCTATCGGCTGAACGTGGAGGCCGAGCGGCCCAGCGCCATGGCGCACGCCAACCAGGGTTAGCCGGCCCGCGCCTGCCGCAGCCGGATTTGGCAGGCCGGCATAATTCGGATAGATCGGGCCTACCAATATGCGCTCGTAGCTCAGCCGGATAGAGCACAGGATTCCTATGCAATTGGGCGGTTTCGCCGGAAACGGCTTAGCCGGATTTGCTCAAATTCGGGGAAGGCTTCGGTGCGCGCGCACCATGCTAATCCCGAGCCAAGCCCGGTGACGGGAAGGTGTAGAGACTCGACGGGCAAGACCTAAGGGCTTCGGCCTATGGTCAAGAGAGAGTCCAGACTGCAAACGCCGCAAGGCGGTGGCGAAAGCCATAGCGGTACGAATCCTGGGGCCGTGGGTTCGAATCCCGCCGAGCGCAGACCCCTCCCTCACGTAGGCAAGCAAGAAAAGGAAGCGCTACTTTTTGTGAACAAAAAGTAGCAAAAAAACTTTGTTTACTTTGGGCTATGGGCTGTGTCGCCGACACCGCCCATAGCCCAGCGTAACAAAAGTTTTTGCGGCGCTTTTTTCAAAAAGCGCCTGCTTTCTTTCTTACTTCGCGCGCACGGTCGGAATGCCGTGCCAGCTTCTGCCGGCGGGCATGATTTCGCCTTTCATCAGCAGGGACATCGGCCCGAGTCGGGCTTGTTCCTCCATGCGCGTGTCGTACAGCACCACGCTCATATTGCCGACCGAGCACCCTTGTTCGATCCGCAGATAGGAAGATTTCATGATGCGGTCCTCGAACAGATGGGTCTGCATGACCGAACCGGTATTGAGCGCGACATGGTCGCCGATTTCCACCAGGTCGAATTCCGACATGAGGCTGGCGGCGATGTAGCAATGGCGGCCGATTTTGCAGCCGAGCAGGCGGAGCAGCGGCGCGGCAAACGGCGTGCCGTGAAACATCGCGACCACCGGCGCCATGAGCGATTCATACGCGCCATTGACCATTTCGTTGAACCAGACATAGGGCGACCAGAGCGGGACGATCACTGGCCTGAAGCGGCCCATCACCGCCCATTTCAGCCCGACCACGACCGCGACCGCGCTGGCGGCGGCCAGAAGGCCGAGCGGCAGCGTCGCCAGGAACGTGCGCCACAGGCCGGCGGCATTGTAGAGATAGAGCGAGGCGATCAGCAGGCCGGTCCCCAGGGCGAAAACGGTATAGGCCGGGATGAGGATGCGCAGCGCATCGACGAGGGCGCGCTGGGCATAGAGCTTTCGGGTGGGGCGATAGGTGGCCTCTTCGCTGAAGCCGCCGACTTTTTGCCGGTTGGGCAGCGGGAAGGCGGGCGAGCCCAGCCAGTCGGTGCCGTTCGGGGTGGTCTCGCCGGGCACCGGGGGCGCGGACAGCACGCCCAGCAGGCAATGATCGCCAAGGCCGCCACCGGTCGGCAGGATGGCGCCGTTGCCGATGAAGCTGCGATGTCCGACATGGTTGATGCGGATTTCGAACCGGCCGCCATACACGCGTTTGCCGCCGAACATGCTGCCGTCGGCGAAAAAGGCGGAGTCGCCGGCCTGGAGCAGTTCCGGCATGAAGCTCCAGATCGTGGACATTTCGGCATATTTGCCGATCCGCGCGCCCAGCAGACGCATCCAGGGCGGCAGATAGAGGGTGGTGAAGACCGGCAGCAAAGCGAAGCGGGTTGCACGCATCAGCCCGTAAGCGAGCCAGTACCGAAGATAATAGACGGAATACAGGGGGTAGATGCCCGGCTTCGCGCGGCGGAGGATGAGGGCCTTGAGCAGCACGATCCACAGGCAGGCGAGCGCCACCAGCGCGGGCATCAGGACCGCGACGACGCCGATGGCGGCCGGCAGATGGTGAGCCCTGAACGCGAGCAGCAGGAACAAGGCCACGACGAACGCGGGAAGCATGGCGACCAAAGCGAGCAGACTGCCGGCGAGCCAGGCGAGCGACACAAAAACGATCTGGCGCAGCCGGCCGGGGCGGGAGAGCTCGCCGGGGGGCACCAGGACCTGGGCGGCGACCCCCGGCGAACCGCGAAGCTGCGCCCCTGGGGCGAGGTTCGTGCCGTCCGGCAGCAGGGATTGGGCGTCGAGCCGCGAGTCGTCGCCCATGCGCACATTCAGGCCGAGGGCGGAATGCGCCCCGACGAAGCAATTGTTGCCGATGTCGATGCGGCCGATGAGCAGATAGCCATCCTCGACCCGGGCGCCGTAAAGCTGCGTGTCGGCGCTGATGCTGCTGTCATCGCCGATCGAGACGAGGTCCCAGGCGGAGACCAAAGCGGAGTCGAGCGCGCAGCCTTTTCCGACCGTGGCGCCCATCAGCCGATAATAGACCGGCATCAAAGGCGTGCCGAGGAACAGGCCGGCGCCGGACAGGGCCTGCAGCCGGCTCACCAGCCACCAGCGCATGTAATAGCTGCCCCAGAGCGGATAGGCGCCGGGCTTGTAGCGGCCGATGATCAGCCATTTCGCACCGATTCCCGCGGCCATCAGGACCGGGGTGAGCCAGAGATAGAAGGGCACGAGCATCCCGATGACCTCCAGGACCGTGAGGCGTTCCCACAGGAGGTCGTTGAGCAGGGGCAGGGCCAGCAGGAGCGGTGTCGCGAAGATGTACCAGCTGAGCAGGAACAGCAGCGCTTGCAGCGCGGCGACCCGCAGGCCGGCCTTCGGGCGCAGGGCCGGCCGTTCTGCGCCCGGCGCGGCCTGCGCCGCGGCGGCGGGCAGTGCCAGCCCCGCCACATAGGCGGCGAGCTTGCGCACGTCGGGGAAAGCATAGATGTCGCGCACCGCGACATGCACGTCGACGCTGCGCAGCCGCGCCACGGTCTGCGCGGCGATCAGGGAATGGCCGCCGAGATCGAGAAAGAAATTCTGGTCCGTTCCGACCGCGTCCATGTTGAAGATTTGTGCCCAGATTCCGGCGATTTTGGCTTCCAGTTCCGAGGCTGGCGGGGTGAGCGTGCCGGCCTCGTCCACCAGTTTTTGCGCCGGTGCCGGCAGCCGTTTGCGGTCGACCTTGCCGGTGGTGAGCATCGGCAGTTCGTCGAGCCGGTCGAGATAGGAGGGCACCATGTAAGGCGGCAATTTCGCACGAAGGGCTTGCAGCAGTGCGCCGCGCGCCAGTTTTTGGCCAGGATCAGCGGCGACCACATAGGCGGCCAGAACCGGCAGTTCGTCCTTGCTGTGCGCCACCACGGCGGCCGAGGCGATGTTCTCCTGTTCCAGCAGCACCGAGGCGATTTCCGACAATTCGACGCGAAAGCCGCGGATTTTCACCTGGTCGTCGATCCGCCCGAAAAATTCGATTTCGCCGTCCGCGTTGCGCGCGGCAAGATCGCCGGTGCGGTAGAGCCTGCCAAAGGAAGGGGCGGTGATGAAATGGCGTTCGGTCAGTTCAGGCTGGCCGAGATAGCCGCGCGCGAGACCCGGACCGCCGATATAGAGTTCGCCCATTTCCCCGGCGGGCAGAGGCCGCATTTCGGCATCGAGGATCCAGGCGCGGTAGCCGGCGAGCGGCCGCCCGATCGTCACCGCCTCGCCGGGCCGGCAGAGTTTCGCGGTGGTGTTCACCGTCGCTTCGGTCGGGCCGTAGACATTGTGCATTTGCCGGCCCGGCCGGGCCCAGCGCGCCACCAGCTCCGGCGGGCACACTTCACCGCTGACGACCAGGTGCGTGAGGCTGGGAATGTCCTCCGACATCGTCGAAAGCATGGTCGGCACGGTGGAGAAATAGGTGACGCCGGCGCGTGCCAGATATTGCGCGAGGTCGTTGCCGAAGCGCGGCGTGTCTCTTTCGCCCACGACCAGAGTGCCGCCATTGGAAAAGGCCATCCAGATTTCTTCGACCGAGCCGTCGAAACTCAATGAAAACCCCTGATAGACGCGCCCGCCTTGGGCGCGGCAGGCGGCGTTGAAGGCCTGGACGAAATGGCGCGCGTTGCGATGTTCGGTCATCACACCCTTGGGCCGGCCCGTCGTTCCCGAAGTGTAGAGCACGTAGCAGAGATCGAGCGGGGTGACGCCGGTCTCTTCCGGCGACAATCTGGTTGCGCTGCGTT
>Ga0310813_10000237_pt1 | contig 39932 bp, 52 predicted proteins | sample YN3metagenome_FD_203086 | JGI IMG/M metagenome (GOLD analysis project Ga0310813, IMG submission 203086) | Soil microbial communities from experimental microcosm in Duke University, North Carolina, United States - YN3 | ecosystem: Engineered > Artificial ecosystem > Soil microcosm > Unclassified...
AAAAAAGGCATTGAAGGTCTAGCCACTCATTACAGAGCAAAAGAACAAATGGATGAAGATTACAAAGATTACAGGCTTGCCGCGCAGCTTTGGGAGCGAAAGCACAAAGATGACCAGCCTGAAACTTTTGAATTTCCATCCTTATTAAAACTATAAAAAGGAAAAAATATGAAACCGCCAGAACGTGAAAAAACAGATTTTGAAAAAATAAATATTGATGATTTTGTAGTAGGTGAAATTGAGGGGATTCAGTATGACCTTGAACACAAATTTAAAGGTTTTCAAGGCGCTGAGGACAAAGTAAAGCCCGCGATTAGATTTAAATTTAAAATCGAGGGGTATAAATTCTCTCATTACTCTAGATGGATGAGTTTTAATCTTGGCGAAAAAGCGAATCTATTTCTTAAATATGTTCAGCCGCTTGTTGAAGACGCTAAGCCGGACATGGATCTAGATTTAGACGTTCTTCTTCACATGAAGGTCCGCATGTTGTGGAATGAAAAAAACGGTTTTCAAAGTATAGAAACCATCCGGCCAATTGGAAAGAAAATCAGCGCCGGAACTGTGGATGTTGAAATGAATCCTGACGAGGAATTTCCGGAAGAATTAAAACAGGAAGCTCCTTTCTGATGCAAAAAATGTGCGCGAATCAATTGGAATTGTTTCGCAAAGATCATGGCATGTCTTTGGCGGCTGAAAGAAATATTGTGATGCTCCAAGAAGCTAGAAGTATAGCGAAATGGCTTTCTAATTTGTACGGCGAGATTTCAATTGACGATGTTCGCGCACATTCTGAAAAACATGATCTTAAAATTGATTTTTCAGGAAATTGGGTTGGTAGTGTATTCAAGGAGTCATGTTGGCAGTTTGTAGGATTTAGAAAAGCAACGCACAAAAATAGCCATGCTCGAATGATTCGGGTCTGGAAATTAAAACAGGGAGAATAAAGTGAAAAACGAAATACCAAATCAACAGGGTGATGTGATTTTAAAAAGATGTTCCGGAGTTAAGGGTAAAAAATTAAATCATTTGGTTTTAGCGGAAGGTGAACACACCGGGCATAAGCATCAAATCATTGAGGGTGACGCTGAGATTTATGATGACAACGGAACGTTTTATCTTCGCGTTGTTTCAGAACAAGCGATCTTGGCGCACGAAGAACACGCCCATCAAGTTATTGAACAAGGTGATTATCAAATTGGAATCGTTCAGGAGTACGATCATTTTGCTGAGGAGGCCCGCAATGTCGCAGATTAATAAATTATCCGAATCGCAAATTGCAAAGTTTTCCGAATATGTTGATAAATGGTTAAAAATTGGATTAGCAACCAATCGAATCACTTTAACATCAGCAAAACCTGTTATTGACAATTTGTATAAAAAAATCCTAAAAAAACCGACAGTCCCAATAATTATTTTGCGCAGCCCTCTTGAGGCTTGGATTGCAACTCTTTATGTTGCTGCTTTATTTAATAAAAAAAGCCAAGTCGAGAGCCAAGTCTGGAGCCAAGTCAGGAGCCAAGTCTGGAGCCAAGTCGAGAGCCAAGTCAGGAGCCAAGTCAGGAGCCAAGTCGAGAGCCAAGTCGAGAGCCAAGTTCCGAATTTTGTGTGGCCCTATTTATCAGGAAAATTTTGGGCAGGGTATTTTGCTTTCTATGAATTTATGATTCACGAAGTCAAGGTTGAAGGAATCACTCCGCTTTGGCATGATTTAGTTCAAACCTCAGAATTAAATCTAATTTACCCATTAGATCAGGCTTGTATCATCAGCGACAATCCAACCGAGATTCATATCGTAAATGGCCGCTTACATAAAGACGGCGCGCCTTCGATCAAATATGCAGATGGTTTTTCGGTTTGGTCACTAAATGGCGTTCAGGTTAAAAAGGAAATCGCTGAAACGCCGGCTGAAGATTTAAATCCAAAAATGATTTTAAAAGAAGGTAACGCCGAAGTTCGCCGCGAGATTGTTCGGAAAATTGGAATAGAGCGCGTCTGCGAGTCTTTGAATGCGAGAGTAATAGACACCTTCGGAGATTACGAGCTTTTAAATTTAAGTTTAGGTGACGGGCGCGTCAGACCTTATCTGAAAATGAAAAATCCTTCCATTGGAACTTTTCATATTGAAGGCGTTCATCCCGATTGTAAGACCTGCAAGGAAGCTTTAGCCTGGCGAAATAAACAAACTGAATATGTTGCACCTAACGTTTTGACGTAAATAGTTTTTGGGGGATTTGTGGCAAAACGTCTTACAGATTCAAGTAAATGGGATGATCCATGGTTTATGGATCTCCCAAATGAATATAAACTCGCTTGGCTTTTTATTCTGGACCGCTGCGATCACGCCGGAATTTGGAAAGTTAATCTAAAAATAATGAATTTCTGTATAGGCCACACCATTAAAGCGGATTGTTTTTTAACCGCCTGCAATGATCGAATTATACTTTTAGGGGAAGATAAATGGTTTATTCCAAAATTCATTTCTTACCAGTATGGGACTTTTAGCGATAGGTGTAATGCTCACAAACCAGTGCTTTCAGTTCTTAAGAAACATGGTTTAGAGGGTTATTTTATCCCTACTTTATCCCTACCAGGTAGGGAACAAAGACAAGAACAAGAACTGGATCAAGAAAAAGAGGGGATTGTTAAGGGGAGTCGAAAACCAAGTTTAGAAGAAGTGACGGCTGAATTTACTGCGAAAGGTTTTACTGCCGAAGCTCTGCGCTTTCACTCGTATTACGAGTCAGTGGGGTGGGTAGTGGGAAAATCAAGGAAACCGATGAAAAATTGGCGCGGGGCTGTTGCGACGTGGTTAGCGAATAGAAAAGAGTGGGATGAAAATCATCCTGCGCAACAAAAAAAACAACGCGATTTGGTTTTTAAAAAAGACCAAAGTTGTCAGTGTTGCAAAGGAACTGGCTATATGACGGTTTGCCCCGGCGTAAAGTGTCAGTTTTGCTGGAAATGAAATCAAGAAACTTTATTAATTTCAGGCCTAAGAAATATAAAAACGTAAGTTGTTTTGTGGATGGAATCCGGTTTGATTCCAGGCGCGAAGCGGATTATTACGGGCAATTGAAATTAGAAAAGCGCGGCGGCTTGATAAAGGATTTTAAACGGCAAGTTGAATTTCCGCTTTCTGTAAACGGAATTAAAATTTGCACGCACCGGGTAGATTTTTTGGTGGATTTACCAAACGGAAAATCAGAAGTTAGAGAAGTTAAAGGCTTCGCCACTCCGGAATGGAATTTAAAACGCAAAATTTTCGAGGCTACATGGCCCGAAATTGAATATAAGGTGATTAAATGAATCGTGAACAGTTAGCTACAGAAGCTCTTAAGCTTGGAATCGCGCTTGTAGAACGCGAGCCCATTAACGGAGAATTTGTGAAGGACGAGAAATTTCTTAATATGGCTAAGAAAGCTTTGCAGAAAGAGAGTGAAGAATGAAAGTTTTAGTTACCGGCGGAGCAGGATTTATCGGCTCGCATTTAGCCGAATTATTAATTAAATCACGCTATGAAGTAATTATCTATGACAATTTTTCTACCGGCTCATGGGCAAACATTCCTAAAAAATCAAAAGTTGTCGAGGGAGACATTTTAGATTTTAAAAAATTAAAAAATGCTATGAGGGGTTGTAAATACGTTTTTCACTTGGCCGCGGTGTCGAGTATTGAAGAATGTAACAATCATCCAGTTTCAAGTGAAGCGATTAATTATATCGGGACTAAATCAGTTTTGCAGGCAGTTAGTAGTAGTAAGGTAAAGAAGGTGATATTCGCTTCAAGTTGCGCGGTTTATTACGAACCAAATCTTTATGCTGAAACGAAATATAAATCCGAGGAAGCGATTAAAAATAGTTGCCTTGATTATGTAATTTTGAGACTTTTTAACATTTACGGTGAACGCCAAAAAAACGGAGTGGTTTCTATATTTTGCTGCGCAGCCTGCGAAGATAAAAAAATGTTCATTCATGGGGACGGATCTCAAACGCGGGATTTTGTATATGTTAAAGACGCCTGCAAGATGTTTATTAAGGCAATGAATCCAAGATATAAAAAAGCTTTATGGGACGTAAAAACTGGCCGCCAGACAAGCGTTAAACAGTTGGCAAAGATGGTTAAATTAGAAACTGGAATTAAAAAGGTGGTGGCACACATGAGGGAAAAATGAGTTTTATTACTCAATTAAATCCAACCATTCCAGTAGAAACTCCAAAAGGTCGTGCTGAAGCGGTTTTGATTGTTGATTACGGACCAGAACATAATCTTTACTGGACCGTATTTCTTGATGAAGGCGGCGAATGTTGGACATTTGAAAATACGAAAATAAGAGGTTGTGCAAATCCAAGTGTGGGGAGAATTAAAGAATGAAAAATCAAAATGTATGTGTTATTGGAGGTGCTGGATTTTTAGGTTCTCATTTAGTTGATTATTTGGTGAAAGACAATAATGTTTTGGTGCTGGATAATTTAATCATTGGTCGTAAAGATTTTGTTAATCCACTTGCAAAATTTATTTGGTTTGATATTACGCATTCGGAATTTAGTTTAAATAATATATTTAAAAAATATGGAATTAAATATGTCTTTAATTATGCTGCAGAACCTTATGTCCCTGCCTCTTATGATCGGCCACTTCACACCTTTGAGATAAATACAAAAGGAGCTTTAATGGTGATGAATGCTGCTCAGGATGCTGGCGTTAGAGGGATATTACAAATTTCATCAGCTGAAATTTACGGGGATATTATTGGGAAAATAAATGAAGAAGCTACGGCGCGTCCACATTCTACTTATGGGGCTTCAAAGCTTGCTATTGATAATTTAGTGCAAACACGTTTTAGAGAAGCTGGAAGTCCTATCATATCGCTTCGGCAGTTTAATTGTATTGGGGAAAGAGATGTGCTTCACCCGTATGTGGTCCCAGTAATTTACACCCAGCTTTTAAAAGGCAGGGAAGTAAGGCTAGGCAACAATTCATTCCGTGATTTTATGTACGCCGGCGATCAAGCGCGTATGGCTGTTAATTTGCTCGAACACGGAGAATTTGGAGAAGTCTATAACCTTGGATCTGAAACCGGGATTCAAATTTACGAACTTGCCAAGCTCATTGCTGAAATTATGGGAAAAGAAATTGAAATTGTAGTGGACGAATCCCGGAAGCGGAAGTGGGAAATATGGAATCTTTGTTCTGACAATACAAAAATTCATGAAACAATAAAAACAGGAACTTCCATTACTTTTGAAGAGGCTCTTAAAAAAACTATTTCTTATTATGATCAGAATCCGGGAACGTGGGCGTTTTAATATGATCGTTTATATTTGTGATTTCTGCGGAGATTTAATTATAGGGGAAATTTCCCATATGGGGACAAAAAAAGATTTTAAAGAAAGAAAAAGTTTGGATATTTGCGCATATTGTTTAAGCACAACTTATGAAGAAAGGAGAAATTTAAAAAAGAAGGGTACTAATTATTATATATTCGTATTTAAAGATAAGGGATACGTACTTACAAATGATTTAAGAGAGTACAGAAACGATAATTTGAGAGGTTGCGCAAATACAGATAATCTTGATATTGCTGTTAGTCGTCAAAAAGACAGAGCGCTTAGGCGGAATTAAATAGATATACCCTTTCCGACGTTCGGGTAAGTTGCAACGTGACGCTGGAAATCGTTGCCTAACAGCATTTCGAAAAATTTAATGGGACTGGACGATGTACGAACGAAACAACGTAATCAGGCAGTTTGAACGAACAATCGCAAAGCATTGCGGCGCGCCGTACGCGGTAGCGGTTGAAAGTTGTACTGCTGCTTTGTTTTTTTGCTTTAAATATTTAAATGTGAGAACAGTTGAAGTGCCAAAGCGAACTTATCATAGTGTACCTATGCAGGTTCTTCATTCGGGTGGTGGTGTTAAATTTGTAAATCTAAAATGGAAAGGTGATTATCGGTTGAATCCTTATCCGATTATCGACAGTGCGGTCAGGTTCAAAAAGAATATGTACGAAAAAGGAACTTTCAGATGTCTTTCGTTCCAGTATTCAAAGCATATTCCGATTGGGCGCGGGGGAATGATATTAACAGACAGCAAAAAGGCTGCTGATTTATTCCGTTTAGCTAGAAACGATCAAAGGCAAGAAATCCCCAAAGAAAAAGATGATGTTAGAGGGATTGGCTGGAACGCATACATGACTCCCGAACAGGCCGCACGCGGACTTTCGCTCTTTTACTGGCGCATTCACAGCAAAAAAGATTTACCAGATATTGATATGAATTATATGGATTTAAGCACGCTTCCTGTTTTTAAACAGAAAGGTACAGCACGTGTTCCAAAAGCATTATGCAAAGGCCTACAATCTTTTAAATAGCAGTAAAGATTACAAAAGCGAAATCGAATTTGTTTACAATTGGGGCGAGCAACCAAAAAGAATTTTTGATGTAGGTTGTGGGACAGCCTCTTATTGGAAATATTACCCCGAAATTACTCATATTCGCGGGATTGAAAAATCGAGCGATATGATTATTAAATCTGGTCGTCCCAAAGAAATACTTCTTGGTGATATTCAGGCAAGTAAGGCCCTTCTTAAAGCATACGGGGATTGTTTTGATTTATCCACAGCACTATTTGATGTCATTAATTATATTCCAAAACACTGGTGGTGGTCACATCTTCCCATTAAAAAGGGCGGGTATTTCATTTTTGATTGTTACGACAAAACAAAAGTGGATGCGGAAGGATTTAAAAAGACTCATAGAAAAGAAGGTGATATTGAGCGCTTAATCGTCCCTGGAGAATATGACGGAAAACAAGTGACACTGAATATTGTTTTGTTCAGCGAGTATTTTTTTCATACGGAAGTTCATACTCTTTATATGTTTAGTGAAAGAGATATAAAAGCGTGGGCGCGCAGAAGTTTTGAAATCGTAGAAATTAAACAAAAGAATGATTGGAAGAAATGGTACAAGCTGAGAAAAAAATAGCATTGCTTCATAGACATCCACAAGACCGAATCCGTGAAACAAACGCAGCATTCCCGTATTTGAAAGAAAAAGGAATTGATGTCTTGACGTTTAAAACATTCAGCCGCACAAGTAAATGGAGAAAGTTCTTTAAAAGTTTGCTGTGGATTTTATATGCTCCGCTATTGGTAATCGGCAAAAATTACGATGTGATTTATTGCGATGATTCTTATCCGTTTTATCCCATTTTCTTGAAGCTTGTATCACCCAAATCAAAAGTTGTTCTCCGGATTGGGGATTTCCATTTGATGTACAACTATTCCGGATTGATTTATCAGATTCTTCATTTCTTCGAGAAAATAGGATGGCGAATGGCTGATCAAATATTAGCTATTTCTGGTGATATGGGTGTGTATTTTGGGCATAAAAGATTTTTTGATGTTCGTATTGTATTTGATCCGGTTGATCCTAAAGATTTCATTTATTCAGAAAAAAAGAATCATGGAACGGTCATGTTTCACGGGCTTTTAGTGAGAAATAAAAATGTGGATGTGATGATCGAAGCTGCTAAAAAGCTTCCCAATATCATCTTTATTATTATCGGCGATGGGCCAGACAAAAAGCGTCTTGAAAGTATTGCGCCGAATAATGTGATCTTTAAAGGCTGGATTCCATTTGATCAGATTAAAAATTATATCTCTACATGTGCGATCGGCCTTGCGCTGCGAAGCAATAACCCAGGCAATGATTATGTAGTCACAAGTCCGTTCCTTCAATATGGAGTTTCAGGAAAGCCGTGTATAGTTTCAAGGAGAAAAGTGTTCGGAAATTACGAGTGGCAATTTTCAAATGTTGATGAACTTGTTTTAAAAATAATGACTTTAATGCCAAAAGCGGAATATGAGGGCAAAAAATTACGCGAGTATGTTCTTAAAAACCATGATGCGAAACAAATAGCGGAAAGAATATGGGAAATCCTTTTGTCAGTGTAGTTATATTAAGTTTAGATCCGCCCTATAGTTTAATTGCACAATTATATAGTCAGACTTATAAGGACTTTCAAATTATCATTGCCCAGGAAAAGGGTATTGTAAATGCAATGAATAAAGCCCTTGAGCGCGCCAAAGGTGAAATATTTGTCCGGATTGATGATGATGTAGAATTACCTCCAAATTGGCTTGAATACTTGGTAAATGGATTTAAGGCTGAAGAACTTGGTGGCTGTACAGGACCAACTTTTATTCCAAAAGAAAGAAGAATGAATCGCGATAGTATTAGATGGGCTGAAAATCCTAATTGGTTTTTAAAGTGGTTATATGACAATGGTGAATTTAATCCAGGAGGAATTAGAAAATGCGGGGTTGTTTCATACGATTCAAATTTTGATGAAAGATTTACTAATAAAAAATATTGGGATAAATCAGATCATTTAGAAGGAACAAATTGGGCAATGCGAACGGATTTAATTCGCAGGGTTGGTGGATTTGATCCAAAATTTGATGGTGTTGCCGAATGGTTTGATGATGATGTAGTTTTTAAAGCAAAAAAACTTGGCTATGAATTTTATTTCAACCCAAAAGCATATCTTTACCATATGATTGAACCATCAAATCCAACATTTCATGAACGCTTTGATGGATTTGGAAGAATTAAAAACTTTCTTAGATTTCATTGGCGGCACGCAAGATGGAGATTTTTATATTATAAATTTTATATTTATTTAATTATTTGGGGAGGGTATTTTTTGTGTCAACCATTTCGATCGTTATTCCGACGATTCCGGGTAGGGAAGAATTATTAAATAAGCTTTTAAAGTCACTTCCAAGAAATCAAAAGCGATATGAGCGAATAATTATTGCGGATGATTTTTCGCTCGCTAAAAAAAGGAATTTAGGCGGATGTCTTGCCAATGGTAAATACATACTTTTTATTGATGATGATAATTATTTAAATTCAGACGCTATTGATCAGATTATAAAAGCCATGGATAAGGATAATACCATAGGCGTTATGGGAATGGTGGCTTGCTATGATGATAAACCTACCTTTGTGGCAGATGGTGGTTCAATCCGGAATTATATAACCGGATTTATGAAAGGGATGTACACCAATACGGAAATAAATACCCTTCCAAAAGAGCCTTATGAAGTATCTGAAGTTGCCAATGCTTTTGTGGTGCGCCGGAAATTATTTAGACAACTTCAAGGCTTTGATGAAGTTCATTTTCCGATTGATCTTGATGAGGCGGATTTCTGCAAACGCGCAAAAAATATCGGATACAAAATAATGATGTGTCCGGCCGCTATTTGTTTCCATAAATCAATTACCTATTCACACATTCCAGATTTCAGGAGGGATAAAAATGCGTATTTCATGGGCCGCAACCGTGTCTTTTATCAGAAGAAACACAGTAATCACTGGACTTTATTTTTATATTTTTGTTACGGTCTGCCTGCGTTTGTTTTGTTCTATGTGTGGGCGCTTATGTATCGTAAAAAAACCGAAATGATAAAACATTTTTTACAGGGGGTTAGGGATGGATTACGAAATTGTACCAAGAATCAATATTACTAAAGAGAAATGTAAAAAGATCGGAGCATTTTGGTATGACCCTGAAATTGACGGGCTGTATCACGAAAGCCCGTGGCCATTTCCGGTCCAGCTTTTAATTTCTGATGGTTTGACTAAGTGCCAGGTGACACAAGGCTTTTTGGATCTTCCCTTTATTTTGAAAGGCTGGATTAATCTTGATATTTTGTTGCGTGAAATTGAGCTTTTGAAACTCGTTAATGAAAATAAAATCCTCATGCACGCCTCCTGCGTTGGGCATACCTTAATTGTGGGCTTTCCACAGGCCGGCAAGACATACCAAACCTATAAGATGGTTTCAGAAGGAAGCCAGTTAATTTCTGAGGAATATACGATTATATGCGGAAAGATGGCTGCGCCCTACAAACCTATGATGCGGACCTGCTTTTCATTTCGGACCATTTACGATTGTGATATTCATATGAATTTTTGGGATTGGATTCGTTTGTTTGCCGCAACGGTACGCGCCGCAATCCTTCCCTTTGCGCATGAAGCCGCGATCTGGAAAAATATTCCGGTAAGTGGAAGGGTAAGCGAAATCAAAAAAATAGTGTATGGTTCTACAGGGGAAGAAATCAAAGATTGGAAAACATTTGCAATTCTTTGCGAAAACGAATTTCCGTTTATGTCTAGTGAATTTCTGCAAGCGTATGCGGTGGCCAGTGGATTTGATATTTTAAGCGCACAGGAAAAACAACGGAATTTAATAAAGGAGTTTATATGCTCAGTATATTGATTCCAAATCGTGATGAACAGCACATTCAAATGTTTATTTCAGAATGTGAAAAAATCCTGCCGGCGCATGAAATTATTATTTCAAATGATACGGAAGGGAAAGGAAAAGGCTGGGCTTTAAGAGAAGCACTCATTCATTCTAAAGGTGATTATATTGCCTTTATTGATGGGGACGGCGAAATTGAACCGCGGATGCTTCTTCGATTATTGCCGTTTATGGATGATTTTGATGCCGTTGTTGGTTCAAAGCGTATTGCCGCAACCGCTCCTTTAAGGCGCAAAATCATGACTCGGCTGACGCGTTTGTGGTTTAAATTTCTTTATGGTGTGAGAGTGGACACGCAAACGGGAATAAAATTATTTCGCCGGCGTGTGCTTAATTTTTATTCGTCTTATTGGGAATCGAACGGTTTTATTTTTGATGTTGAAATTTTAGCAAATCTTCAAAAGAAGCATTACCGAATTATAGAAATTCCAGTTGAAGCAGAGATTAGAAAACAGCTTTCATTTAAACAGATTTTTCGGATTTTGGGGGAAAGTTTATGGTTAAAGTATCGGTTATCATTCCATGCAAAGAAATAAATGGCTACACATTAAGGTGTATTAATTATCTCCAAGCTATCCCTGAAAAGGATGAGATAGAGATTTTTGTTGTTACGGACGCGGTTTGTCCTGGGCTTCCATCTGCAAAAAGAAATTGGGCAATGGAGCGTGCGCACGGTGAAATTTTTGCATTTATAGATTCCGATGCTTATCCCTCTAAATACTGGTTAAGAAATGCGCTTTTCTGGCTTCAATTCTATGATGCCGTGTGCGGCCCTGGTGTTCTTCCGGATGATGCGCCCTATGAAGAATTTGTTTCTGATCAGGTTCACCAATGGATTTTCTGCCCTTATCGGGTGATTCCAAAAACTCCACAGATGGTTAAATGGTTTCCTACCTTTAATTTAATTGTCAAAAAGAAGGCGGCCACACAGTTTGAGCTTTTCTTGACCGGCGAAGATGACAAATTTGGACTCAAGATTAAAGAAGGAATTTTTTATCATCCTGACATTTTGGTTTACCACAATCGCCGCGGCGCTTTTAAACCATTATGGCGGCAGTTTGGGCAGTGGGGAAAAACAAAAGGCCATTTCTTTCGGCTTGCTGTGATTGCTTACATCACGACTTTATGGACTTATTTTATTAACTTCATACATGGATTTTTTAAAAGGAAATTATCATGAAAATACTAATCACTGGAAGTTTAGGGCTTGTAGGTTCAGAAGCAACACGGTTTTATTTAGATCGCGGCCATGAGGTTATTGGAATTGATAACAATATGCGTGAATATTTTTTTGGCCCTGATGGTTCGGTATTAAAAAATATGATTAAACATCCAAATTATACCTATCACAATATGGATATTCAGGATTCTGCTCAAGTAATTTTAAATTTTAAACCTGATGCAATCATCCACGCGGCCGCGCAGCCGTCCCATGATTGGGCGGCGAAAGATCCGATCACTGATTTTAATGTGAACGCAAATGGAACGCTTATTTTACTGGAAGCTTTTCGTAAATACGCGCCCGAAGCGGTATTCATTTATGTTTCAACTAATAAAGTGTATGGAGATAATCCCAATAAATTATCTTTAATAGAACTGGAAACACGATATGAATCTTCATGTGAAGTAAATGAATACATGAATATTGATAATTGTATGCACTCGCTTTTTGGTGTGTCAAAGCTTTCTGGCGATTTGCTTACTCAGGAATATGGGAGATACTTTGGATTAAAGACTGGGGTGTTTCGGTGTGGTTGTATTACGGGCCGCAAACATTCAGGCGTTGAGCTTCATGGGTTTTTATCTTATTTGGTGCGTTGTAAGAAAGAGAAAAGGAGATATAAAGTTTATGGGTATAAAGGAAAACAGGTCCGCGACAATATTCATGCTTATGATTTGGTTAATGCCTTTAATTGTTTCATTGCCAATCCCAGACAAGGTGAAGTTTATAACATGGGCGGCGGTCGCTATAGTAACGTGTCCGTTTTGGAAGCATTGGAACGGCTTAAAGTGAAATATGACTATATAGACCAACCGCGCAAAGGGGATCATAAATGGTACATTTCAGATGTTTCAAAATTTAGAAGTCATTATCCAAAATGGGAATACACTTATAACATGGATAAGATAATCGAGAATCTTTTGTGATTAAATTTTGGAATAAATTGTATTTTTTATATATGAAATTTGCAGTTAAAAGATTGGATTTAGAACAATTATATAAGATGAGAGAATTTGGCTATAAAGTTTCAACCACAAAAATAAATTTTGAAGGAATAAAAATAATTGAAGAAGAAATCGAAAAAAGGCAACAGAAATGAAATATTTATTTCCTCTTAATCCATATAATCAGCAGCGACAATTCCAGAAGCCAGCGTGGGTTTATCCATGTCATTTGGCGGCGTATGCTACGTATTTGAGGAATGAGGGGCATGAGGTTATTTGGGGGAATTTTTATAATAATGAATTATATGGTGAGTATAAAGGAGTAACAATTGTTCAAGAAATTAGAGATGTTACATACAAATCGATAGAAAATGATACTCAAATTGATGTGCCTTTTGAAAAACTTCCTTTTCCAGACCGGGAATTTACAGATGCTAAAAATCCGAGATGGCAGACTTACGGAAATTATAAGTTTCATCCTGCCACACACATGATGGCATCAAATCTTTGCTGGTGGGGGAAATGCACATTTTGCATTGATACAGCAAAGCTTGAAGGAGGGGAAAAACGCGGTGTTCGGCGAGTTGGCCACGTGATTGAGGAAATAGATGATCTTATTCGTTTGGGATTTAAAGAAGTATTTGATGATTCGGGCACCTTCCCAATGGCGAAATGGCTTGAAGAATTTTGCAGTGCAATGATTGCCAGTAAAAGAAATAAGAAAATTGTGTTTGGCTGTAATCTTAAACCAATCAAGGCAGATTTTAAAATGATGAAACAGGCAGGCTTTCGATTTGTGCTTGTGGGAGTTGAATCCGCAAATCAGGAAACGCTGGATAGGATAAAGAAAGGCCAGAAAGCGGATGAAGCGATTGAAGTTTTAAAGGCGATGAACGATGCTGGGCTTGAAGTGCATTTGACTTCGATGTTTGGATACCCATGGGAATCTCATGCTGATGCGATGAGAACTGTGAACCTGATTCACTTCCTTCTTAAAAAGGGATACGTGAAAACCGCGCAAGCCTCAGTGTATATGCCACCGCGCACTGCTCCGGACGCAAACTCTCCGAACCAGAAATATGTACAGATGGTTTACGACGTTTACAAGAATCCCGTGTACTGGTTCCGGAAGCTTAGGGACATTAAACGCATTGAAGATTTAACTTATTTACTTAAACGGATTCCACTAATCAAAAAGGCGGAATAAATGTTTGGACAACAGCCAAGAATAGAAATTATTTTTAAACATGGGGATAGAGTTAAAAGCGAATTTGGACGAAAGGGAACAGTTGTAGATTGTTTTGGTCCATCTTTTTATCCGCATCCCGTAGGATGTAAGAATTGGCGGATCAAATTTGATGATGGTGAATATGACACTTACTGTACTGAGGATTTATCATTATTAAATGATGAGGGAAAAAATGTTTGAAAAAATAGCATGGATTTGTATTGTTAATTTGGCGCTTTATCTTAAAACTTTACGCTTTAAGTTTGTTTCCGATGATTTCTCGGTATGGCAAAATCCACCCGCATTTAAGAATGAATGGCATAAACGATGGCTTCAGTTCACCGGCGCATTAAAATTGCTTGAGCCTTCCGTTTATTTTTACAAAGAAAAGGGAAAATGGAAATATACGGTTATTAAAACTGAGGAATTTGAGCATTTGCTTGCGCTTCTTTTGCATATTTGTATTGGAATAAGCATTTATTTTGCATTTGGAAAGAATCAAGTATCGTTTATTGCCGCCCTTCTTTACTCTACAAACCCTGTAAATAATCAAGGAACGATTTGGCCGGGGGGTAGGGGATACGCTCTTTCAATCTTAAGCCTATTACTTTCGATCAGTATTCCTTTCCTGTCTCCGGCCCTCCTTTATTTTTGTTCATGGTATCCGGCAGGATTCTTTGCACCTTTAAGTTTGATTGGGTCAACGCATTGGATGTTGCTTGGCTGGATACCCCTTATTTGGATATTACAACGCAAGAAATATTCGACCGCGATTAAACAGAAAGATTCAAACGAATCGTTTACGGAAGATAAAATTATTCATCCGCGCAAACTGATTTTGGCAATTAAAACATTTGGATTTTATTTGACGCTTTGTCTTATTCCGTTCCGGATCACGTTTTATCATAATTTCTTGCAGTCTTGTGCCGGATCTTTAAAGCACAAAGCCTATACATTTTGCAGATATTTTTGGATAGGGGCCATTTCAATTACCCTAATGATTGTGTGCGCAATCATGGTTCCTTGTTGGAACCCGTTGATTTGGTCCCTATTTGCTTTTTTGTTTACCATTCTTCCGTTTTGTAATTTCAGGCGCGCAAACCAAGAAATTGCAGAACGCTTCGCCGCGCTTCCAAATGTGTTTTTAATGTACGGACTTGCGCAAGTCATTGCCCCATATAGTGTTATAGTTACCTCATTTTTAATCTTTTATATGACCAGAACTTTTTACACGCTTTCGATGTATAAGGATGAATATTTTATTACTGAACTTGCTGTGATTGAAGATCCGCACGCGTGGTGGGCTTGGCATTGCCGTGCAATGAAACGATGGGATACTCAGAGTTACATGGAAGCATTAATTTTATGGACAATGGCCAAGCTTATTTCCCCTAAAGAATTTAAGGTTTTAATGAATCTTGCAAGCTGTTTAAGGCTCTTAAAGAACGATAAAGAAGCAGACCATTTTCTTAAACTTGCCGAGGAGAATATAGTGGCCGGCCAGGAAAAAGAAGCCATGGAATTTATCACTGCCCACCGAAAAGGGAAATTGCCCATCTTGCTTTGATCCTATCAGATGTTATATTTTTTGTATGAACATCCGCATGCAAAAATATAAAGCAAATCGTCTTAAAGGAATGAATCAATACAATGCTGCGCGTGCTGCAGGCTATTCTGAAAGTATGGCTAGAGTGGCATGTCGAATTGAAAAATCTGTGAAAGTCAGCATTACCGATGCTTTGGAGCGCGCTGGAATCACACCGGAATATAGAGCCGCTGAACTTGTAAAACTCACTCAAGCCAATAAAGTTATTTCCTGCAATGTAATTGCTTCTGACGGCGAAGGCATGAAAGATGCCAATTCAATGACCAAAGATTTTATTGATGTTCCGGATAATGCTGTGCGTTTGAATGCGCATAAACATATTGCTGAATTAATGGGTGATGTTAAATCTAAAGTGGAACATGAAGTTTCTGGGAAAGTTACCTTTGTTGAAATGAAAGAAATTGAACTTAACGGCAAACCTCTAAGGTATAAAATTGGACAAACTCAAGATTCCGGACTTGTTGGAAATCCCGGACAAGATATATCCCGTAATTGAGAAGCTTGATGATTACAGGTATTTTCTTTTAGAAGGTGGCCGCGGCGGTGGGAAATCTCAGTCTATTGGCAGATTCATTCTTTATTTGTGTTCGCTTTATAAGCTGCGTGTAGTTTGCGGCCGTGAAATTCAAAATAGTATTACCGAATCCGTTTATTCACTCCTGTCTGATTTAATCCGCACCAAAAATTATAACTTTGAAATTCAATCATCCAAAATTGTTCACAATAAAACGGGATCAACCATTAATTTTCGTGGATTTAGAGAACAAGGTTCATTCAACATTCAGGGAATGGAAGGCATTGATATTGTTTGGATTGATGAAGCGCAAGCATTAACGAAACAAACCCTTGATGTGTTGATCCCCACTATTCGTAAAGACAATGCCAAAATTTTCTTTACCATGAACCGGCATGTTGAGAATGATCCAGCCTTTTCAACATTTGTGAAACGCGATGATTGTTTACACATTAAAATCAATTACTTTGAAAATCCATTCTGTACGATTGCTTTAAAAAAAGAAGCTGAGGAATGTAAGAAAATAAGCGAGAAAGATTACAACCATATTTGGCTTGGGGAACCGCTCGATCAAGGCGAAGATTGTGTTTATTCGCAAAGTGAGCTTGCACACGCCAAAACAAACCATTATCCGCTTAGGGATGGATACGGTATTCGTGTGGCCGGTTTTGACATTGCTCGTTATGGGGATGATAAATGCGCAGTGGTAATCTTGCAACAAATGGGCGCGCTTCACTGGGAAGCGATTCATGTGGATGAATGGGACAAGAAAGATTTGAATTATACGACCGGGCGAATTTTAATGACCACTAATGAACATGCTGTAAATAAAGCCATTATTGATATTGACGGATTAGGAGCAGGCCCTTTTGACACACTTACAAAGGGACGCGGGATCGAGATGTTTACAGGTTTTAGAAATCCGGTAATTGGATATGCGGATAATAAAGAGTTTGCAAATCCGCGCACAATCAACGCTTATAGATTAAAAGATTTACTCATGAAAGGGCATTTGTGTTTGCCAGATGATAAAGTGATTTCAGAATGCATGACAATTAAATATACGTTTGATCAAAATCAACGCCGGATTTTAGTTTCAAAAGACAAGATGCGAAAAGATGGTTTTAAGAGTCCAAACCTTTTTGATGCTCTGATCATGGCCATTAGTTTGATTGGCACAGTGAAGCAGGAACAATTAGTTCAGTACAGACCAAAAGTAAGTCAATATTCACAAGATGAATCACTCTTTAAAATAGCGGGGATAAAATGAGAAAATATTTATATCATAAACAGGTTGAACGGAAACGGAATTTTGTGGGGACGCTTGCTGCGATCGGCGCTGCGATTGGAGGAGCATTAACTGCTGGAAGTGCGGCGGGTGCTGCGGCGGGTGCTGTAATTGGTTCAACCGCAGGCGTTATAGCTACAGGGGCCTCAATTGCTACGGGAGTTGTAGGTGTCACTAAACTTGCGTCTGGTTCAAAAGGATCTAAAGGTGGCGCAGGAGATAATTCTCCTTTGCCATTACCTCAAACTCCCACTGTGGACGCAGCAAGCACAAAAGCGGCGGATGTTGTCTCTAAAAAAAGAGCCGGAATGGCGGCTTCTGATTCTGTTTACACTTCACCGCTTGGAATTGCTGGCCAAGCGCAAGTGGCACGTAAAACATTGACAGGCCAATAATGTTTTCGGTTGAAGAATATTCAGAGCAGTATCACGACGATATTGTTCAAATCGTTAAGAATTTCCACGAAGAAGCAGTTCATGAATACGACCCTTCATTTGATCCTGATGTGGTGGCCAAAACAATTGCGCGGCAGAAAGACATGAACAACGCATTTCTTTTAATCGTAGATGGAAAATGCCAGGGCCTCATTGCCGGTGCAGAGATTGAACAGATATTTGGAACCACTCGAATTTATCAAGAACAGATTTGGTATGTGAATAAAGAGTTTCGAAGATACGGCATATTTCTATTGAGAACCGTGGAGCGCATCTTGCAATCTCGCGGAGTGACTATTATTCTTATGGGAGTATTAGAAAATTCAAAAACTGGGAAGATCAAGCAATTTTACGAAATGATCGGATATAAATTATTCCAATCTTCTTACATAAAAAAAATATGAGTATTCCTAATCCTTTTTTTAATCCTTTTCTTTTTAAGTCTTATTTAGCTTCATACATAAAATACATAAAGGCTTTACCATGCAAATTCAAGAAAAAGAAACAAAATCAGTCTCTGCCCCGCGTGTTGACCAGCTGATTGAGCAGTACCAGCAAGGTCTTGGGGGTCGTAAGAATTTCGAAAGTTATTGGCAATCCCTTCACGATTATTTTTACATCGAAGCCCAAGATGTAAATAAGACTTACGCTTCAGGTAATGAACTTGACCCCTCTTATCTTTGGGATTCCACCACATTAGAATCTGCTGACGTATTTGCTTCCGGGTTCATGAATTATCTGACTCCTCCCACTTCAAAATGGTTCAGATTACGGCATAAAGATCCAAAACTCGCTGACAATAAAGCGGTAGGTAATTTCTTAGAAGATGTGGCCGCTGAGGTCAATTCCACGATTAACCGCTCGAATTTCTATGACCAGATGTTTCCGAGCTATAAATCAAGCGGTGTATTTGGAACTAGCCTTATTTTTGAAGAAGAAGATATTTACGATGATGCGCGGTTTTACAATATGCCGCTCAAACAAGTAGTGATTGTAGAAGATGCAAAAGGCAGGGCCAGGGAATATTACATCGAGTTTGAATATACCGCATTACAAGCCGCAACAAGATGGGGTGAAGATAAACTTTCCAGTGAACTCCAAGAAGAATTAAAAGGCCGAAGTTCGGACAAAAAACACAAATTTTTGCTTTATATCGGTAAACGGGAAATGCGCGAAATCCAAAAATCAGACGCAAAGAATATGCCGATTGAAGCGGTGTGGATTGATTTAAAAGGCCGAATGACGATGGAAGAAGGCGGCTACAACGAATTTCCCGCTATGGTTCACCGATTTGATAAACGGCCTACGATTGTGTGGGGATTTAGCCCGGCCATGAAAGCATTACCATTTGCACGGATTTTAAACACAATCGCAAAAACAAATCTCAGAAGTATGATGAAACACACTGACCCCGCAATTGCAGTTCCGGACAATGCATTTATTGCGCCCTTCAACATGAATCCACGCGCAGTTAACGCGTACCGGAAAGATATGATGAGCGGAAAAGACATCTTTGCATTTGGAAATTTCGGAGATCCGCAAGTGGGCCTAAACGCAATTGAGCTTTATTCTCATAAAGTTAAAGCGCTCATGTACAACGATATTTTTCTTGCCTTTAATAACATTTCAAAAGAAATGAACAATCCCGAAGTCATGGAACGAATTAACGAAAAAATGACCATGCTCGGACCTGCCGTGGGCAGATATTTGGCTGAGGTACTAAACCCAATAGTCCAGCGCACGATAGGCATCCTTTGGCGCAAAGGAAGGTTACCTCAGCCACCAGATGAACTGAGATCTAATCCTGAATATGAGATTGATTTTGTTGGGACGCTTGCGCAGGCACAACGTCGTTCTGAACTAAACACGCTTATTACCGGGCTTGGAATGGTTGGTCAAATGGCCCAATACTCACCGGACGTTCTTGACAAAATTAATCCAGATAAAGTGGTGGATGAAGTTTGGAGTATTACAGGGGCTCCAATTCATACCTTGCGAGATGATTCGGAGATTTCGAAGATTCGTGAAGGCCGTGCTCAAAACGCTGCGAAACAGGCGCAAATGCAACAAATTATTGCTGGTGCATCAGCGGCTAAAGATGCTGGCGCAGCAACTGCTGGCTTTGCAAAAGCCGGACAAACGAATAAATGATTGATTTAAGACGGCTTGATCAAATTAAGAATGTTCAGGCTGTGCTCCGAACAACATTTGGATCTGATTCCGGAAAAGAAGTGATGCGGTTCCTCGAACAGATTTGCGGATGGTTTGATTTTAATGAAACAGATAAAGACGCGATATTAATTGCGCATGGAAAAAGACAAGTTTTAGCAACGCTTAAAACCTTACTTGAATATAAACCTGAAGAAATAATGGCAATCGCCAAACAAAAGGAGCTTTAAAATGTCGGATAATCCAGCACCCACAACGACTGTGGATAATACTGCGACCCAAACGCAAGCAGCACCAGCTTCAACCCCTGCAGCTACGCCCGATTCGTTTAGTTGGAAGAATCAGTTAGCGCCTGACTTTGCAAATAGTCCAACGATGCAGAAATTCTCTGATGATAAATCAGGGTTTAACGAAGCCGTTAAAAGCCATTTGTCTCTTGAACAGCTTTTAGGGCATGAGAAAGTTCCAGTTCCAAAAGGTCCGGAAGATACCGAAGGTTGGAACCGGTTTGCAAAAGCAATGGGTGTTCCTGATAAAGCAGATGGTTACGCGCTTCCCGATGCTCAAGTTCCGGACAACATGAAAGCGTTGCAATTTAATAAACAAGAGTTTGCTGAAATGGCGCACGCTCTTAAATTTACTCCGGGCCAAACAAAAGCTTTGTGGGACACATATACCGCAAAAGCTATGGATTCATACGGAAAAGCTTTGAAAGCACATGAAGCAAAAATGACCGATGTGGTTAATCGCTTACGTGGTGAATGGGGAGATTCCTATGATACCAATGTAGAACTTGGACAAATGGTGATTAATAAGTTTTCAGGAGATAAAGAAACTAACGATTTCGTGACTTCTGTTTTATCTCAAGATCCACGCGGAATTAAATTCCTGAAAGCATTAGGCGATCAATTCGCTGAAAATAGATTACCTGAATTTTCAATTAAACGCTTTTCGCTGAGTCCCGATCAAGCGCAAGCTGAAATTGATGAAATTGTTAATGATCCAAATCATCCATATAACAATGATAAAGCAAGTCCGGCTGAACGCCAGAAAGCCATTGATTATGTGAATGGTTTGTATGCAGCAAAGAACAAAGCAAGAGGATAAGCTTTCAGCCCCTTTTGATTTGTAAGAAGTAGCGGACAAGCCTATACAGCCCCGCAAAAACTGAAAGCGTAAGATGCGACCCTCTATAGGAGGACAATCAATTCCCAAGCGAATTAATTGATTGTTCAACTTAAAGTAAAAAGAGAGGGCCATCATGGCTGATACACAAAATACAGTATACGCCCAAGCGTATGCGCGTAACGTAATGCAACTTGCGCAGCAGAAATATTCAAAGCTGATGCCTATTTGCTACGTGAAACCAAACGTAACGGCAAAAGTTTTCTACCAAGACCAAATCGGACAATGGTCGATGTCTGCAAAAGCAGGTCGAAATGTCCAAACCCCGAATAACGATCCAAACTTAGCCCGTCGTATGGCAACGATGGTTGATTATCACGATGCACGTTTGCTTGACCGTGGTGATGAACTTCGTATGTTATCTGACCCGCGTTCTGCTTATACGATCGCTGCAGCTTCTTCGCTTGGCCGCCAGATTGACCAAGTGATCGCTTCTGCAATTGTCGGAACAGCAAATTACGGTGAAACTGGATCTTCAACGGTAACACTCGGAACAGATCTTATTTCCGGTATTTCCCATATCGCAGGAACGCCTTCAACGCTGACCCTTGCGCGTTTGACGCTGGCAAAACAAATCCTGGATTTGGAAGATGTTGAAAATGAAGATCGTTTTATTGTCATCAGCCCGTATGGTTTACAGCAATTGCTGAATACCACGCAGATCACCAATGCTGATTACAACAGTGTTAAAACACTCGTTCAAGGCCAGATTGATACCTTCCTTGGATTTAAATTCATCGTATCAAATCAGCTTTCAACTTCCGGAACCACAACCACATGCTTTGCAATGCAGCGTTACGGTATTGCTTTGGCAATGAGTGCGGAACCAATGGTTAGAACTGATGAACGTAATGATTTGAGCTATTCATGGCAAGTTTATTATGAATTAAACATCGGCGCAGTTCGTTTGGAAGAAAAACGGGTTGTAAAACTCGATGTGAATACAGCGTAGTCATTATTTTAATCATACTCTCTAAAGGAGAATTTTATGGCAACTTCAGCAATTAATGCAGCAAACGTAACAAAATATGCGGCAGGTGGAAGCGGGGACAATTACATTCCAGATGGCTATATTAAGACAGTCGAAAAAGTCTGGCTTGATAATTACACCATCGCTTTTACTGGTACAAACGCAACAATAACGATTGCAACACTTTCCCCAAACAAGAAATTGACGGGGATTGATATTTTAATCGTTACTTCAGTGACTCAATCAAGTGGAACAGTTGGACTTGGCTGGGCAAGTGAAGCTGATGCGGCCGCATGGGGATCAATAATGACCGAAACAAACATTACTCACAACAACACGGTAACGACAATTTCATTACCGTTTGGAATTATTAACAATCTTAATTCAGCAAATGGCTTTATTAAGATTGGTGGGTATCAGGCTGTTGCGGCCGGAACTCAGGTTTCAATTGCGCTTAAATTAAACAATTGGACCATGACAACGGGAACCATTAAATCCTCAGTGCGTTACACATAATTTAAATATTATTTGGCGGTGGGTAACTGCCCCCATTTTCTCTAAAGGAGATTTATATGTCCGTTACATCAACAGTATCAACATCATCGGCAAATTTAACTAAATATTATGCGGGTGGATCAGGAGATAACTATATTCCTGACGGTTATATCAAGACAGTTGAAAAGATTTGGATGGATAGCTACACAATAGCTTTCACCAATACCAATACAACTATCCAGATTGCCGAACTTCCCCCAAATAAGAAAATCGTTAGTATCAATGTTGAAATCGCTACTAGCACTTCGCAATCCAGTGGAACGGTTAGTATTGGGTATTCAGTTGATGCTACTGATTGTTTAGCGACTACAGGAGTTTCTAATTTCTTAGCCCCAACGACTTTGACTCACAATCTTACTCGGACAAGTATTGCACTTCCCGGGCCAGGTTTGATTCAATCCCCAACGTCCACAAGTACAACTGTGGCAGTGGGCGTGCTTGGAGGCTTTGAAGGAGTAACAGCTGGAACGCAAACAACAATAGCAATTAAGTTAAATAATTGGACGATGACAACCGGTACTATTAAAACAGTAGTTCGTTATACATAATAAATTGGGGCAGGGGAAACTCTGCCCCTTTTTTTAAGGTGAATTATGTCCACATATTCAACTCTTTCAATTCTAAATAATGCGCTTACACTATGCGGCGCATCTCCGGTTACTTCTTTAACTGAAGATAGCGTGAATGCTCGCGCCTTAAATGCGGTATTTGAAATTGCACGAAAAGATATTCTTGCTGAATGCAAATGGAACTTTTCAACCACTCGCTCCACTCTTTCAACTGTTGCGAGTACAACAATTGCATGGTTTTATACGGAAGAAGCATACGTTTATTCACGGCCCACGGACGCGCTAAGGATTTGGGAAGTAAGCAATCAATGTTCTATTTGGCGCGAAGAAGGCGATTATATTGTTTCCGATACTGCCGGTCTTGGAGTTAAATACACCTGGGATCAAACCGATGTTTCCAAATTCCCGTCTTATTTCGTATCCGCCTTTATTGATAAACTTTGTTCAGACATTTGTTTCACTATTTTAAATTCAGTTCCAAAAGCAGAATCTTTCTTGGCTAAATACCTGAAAGTTTCATTACCAAAAGCAAAATCTGAAAATTCGCAAATTGGAACACAACAACAGGTTAGGGATGATGATTGGGTGGGGACTAAATTTGCAAATGGAAACCCTGCGCGTTCCTATAGTTAAAGATGCCCAAAGTAGATATTATTCAGACAAGTTTTGCTGGTGGAGAATTTGGGCCATCTCTTTATGGACGAAGTGATATTGCTCAGTATGCTAATGCGTGCGCAATTGTAGAAAATTTTATCCCACGTTCTTATGGCCCAGCTATTTCAACTCCTGGAACAAGATATGTTGCAACGGTCAGTGATTCCACTTTAAGAACCCGTATTATCCCGTTTATTTTTAATAAAGCGGATTCTTACATTATTGAAATGGGGGATATGTACATGCGGTTTTTCACAAACCGCGGCCAGGTGGTTACCAAAACTGGAACTGAAGATTTGTCTGCGTTTAGTGCTAATTTAAAAGCGCATTGGAAATGTAATGATAATACCAATTCCACCACTGTTTTAGATGCGACAGCCTCACACAATGGGACAGCTTCCACTCTTACCCAATCATTAAGCACAACCGCAATCGTCACAAATGGTTTTAATTTAAATGGCCGGTATCACATTTCTGTTGCTGATCACGCTGATTTCACGCGCACAGCTTCTTCTCAGCCAATGACAATTGCAGGCTGGTTTTATTATGATAAAAATGGCGCGGATCAATGTTTATTTTCAAAGTCAGGGGAATATGAACTATCCATAAACTCCTCTGATGAAATGTCTTTTATCACACAATCAGGGACAGGGGATGTGAAACTCCTTCTTCATTGCGATGGGGCCGACGCATCAACAACATTCACTGATTCTTCACCGTCCTCAAATACTGTTACTGCAAATGGAAATGCTCAAATTGATACTGCTGATTATGTTTTTGGAACTGGATCTGGGCTTTTTGATGGATCTGGAGATTATCTCAGCATTCCAGATAGTGCTGATTGGAATTTCGGAACCGGGGATTTTACGATTGATTGCCGCGTTAAATTTAATTCCTTATCAGACGGGGATTGTATTGTCGCGCAGTTTCAGGACGGCTCCCATTACTGGCAGTTAATTTATGATAGTGGAAATTTAAAATTTCAATCTGAAAATGGATCTGGATTTACACACAATATTGCGAATGCCTGGACTCCTTCAACTGGTGTTTGGTATCACATTGCATTAGTAAGTTCTTCCAATAACTTTATGATGTTTATAAATGGGATGCAAATTGGATCAACTTCTTTAAATGCAAGCGGAATTGCTGATTTCGCGGGATCTCTTTATATTGCTTACAACGGAACAATTGCCGGCAGCGCGCTTGATGGCTGGATTGATGAATTTCGGATCATCAAAGGAACAGCGGTTTGGACAAGTAATTTCGCGCCTTCAGATACACCCTATCAAAGCGCAGTAACAAACTCATGGAAAGTAAATGATAACATTCCAAAAGGCTGGAATTTTGTTGCAGTTGTTTTTAAAGGAACCGGCGCTTCAAGTTCTGATTTCAAAATCTATATTGATGGCGTGTTAAAAAATCTTACTTTTACGTCTGATCCAAGTTTTGTCAAAATGTCTGATACTTCATCTTCTTTTAGGATCGGAACAACTTCTTCGGCCGGCGCAAAAAACTGGAAAAGTAAAATTGATGATATTGCTTTTATTCATCAGGAATTAACTGCAGCTAACATATTGTCTTTATATTCCACTTCTGCTTATCAGATAACCACTGTTTTTACAGAAAGCGAAATCTTTGATGTTCAGTTCTCCCAATTAAATGATGTGGTTTATCTTTCTCATCCAAATCATCCACCCCAAAAATTAATCAGAACTTCTTCTAATGAATGGTCAATAGCAAACTTTGCATTTAAAGGCGGCCCGTTTTTAGATGATAATAAAGATACCACGATCACGATCACACCATCGGCAACCACTGGCACAATTAATATTACAGTAAGTCCCACGACCACCAGCCTTTTTACTTTATCAACAGGAACATTAGGCCATGTTAATTCATACTGGAAAATTGGAGGGCTTGCGCAAACAAACGCAACCACCGGGCTTCAGGAAGAAGGATATGTTCAAATTACAAATGTGGTTAATTCTTATACGGCCACAGCCACAGTAATTAAGAATTTAAAGGCAACGACAGCTACAAGCACATGGGCTGAAGGCGCGTGGAGCGCTGTCAGAGGTTATCCTGCGCGCATTACACTTCACGAACGCAGGCTTTGGTTTGCGCGAACTGATTATGAACCTCAAAAAATTTGGGGATCAAAAACATTTGTCTTTGATGATTATTCGCTTGATACACAAGCGGATGATGATGGGCTCAATTTAGCTCTTGCCTCAAATGAGTCAAATGAAATCCAATGGCTTGCTTCAGGGAAATCTTTAATTGCAGGAACATTTGGTGGCGCATTTGTGATTAATTCAAAATCAACTGATCCTATCACCCCTAATAATGCCAATGCTTCGGAAGAAGTAGGATATGGCCCTGCTTCTATTATGCCTAAAAGAATTGGGAATTTTATTTATTATCTCGAAAGATTTGCAAAAAAAATTAGAGAAATGTTTTATTTCTGGGATCTTGATACGTACAAAGCAATAGACCGCACGATTCTTTCTCCTCATATTCTTGGGGACGGGGTTGTTGATATGGACGCGGCTAAAAATCCAGAAACCATTATTTATTGCGTCTTAACAAGCGGAACACTTGCAACACTTACCCGGGAAGTGGATCAAGAAATGACGGCCTGGGCGCGCCAAACCACAAATGGAACCTATTCTTCAATCGCAATTATCCCTTCTCAAACCGCTGAATATGATGAAGCGTGGGTGATTGTGGAAAGATGGGTTGGTGGAAATCAGAAAAGATATATTGAATATTTTGAAACCATAGAAATTCCAAATAGACAGGATCAGTGTCTTTATCTCCACTGCGCGCTTACGTATGACGCTTATGTTTCTACCTCAACCTCAAACTGCACAATTTCACTTTCAGGGACAAGCGGATCAGTCACGGTTACATCATCAACCGCTTATTTCGCCGGTAGTCAAATTGGAAAAAGGTTAAGAGCAATTGACGCAAGTGGAACTACTTTGGGAGAAGGCCAAATTACCGGAACAAATTCAACCACAAGTATTACGCTTAGTATTACAACCACTTTTAATTCACTTGCTTATATTGCCGGGCGCTGGGGCATTTCGGTTTCCACGATTTCAGGACTCGGTCATTTAGAAACAAAAACAGTTGGGATTTTGGCGGACGGAAATACGGAGTCTCTTACCAGGACTGTTGCATCCGGATCGATCACTTTAGGAAGTAATTATTTCGTAATAAATGCAGGGCTTTCTTATAACCAACTTATTTACACCCTTCCAAAAGAAGCCGGGAGTCAGCGCGGAACAAGTCAAGGAAAAGTCCAAAGATTTAATGAAGTTGCATTTAAGGTAAATCGGTCCACTCAAAATTTCTATTATGGCCCAGATGCCAGCAATCTTGATTTGGTCAGCGTGGCCATTACTCCATCTGTTTCAACTTTATACACCGGCGTTCTCGCTCCTTTGGGATTTAGAGGCGGTTACGCACGTGGCGCGCAAGTTTATATTAAGAACTCAAATCCATTACCAATTGAACTTTTAAATGTTATTGGAACTTTAGAAACGTACGATAAATGAGGAATTTATGGGATTAGGAACAGCGGCAATAGCAGGTTTAGGGATTGCCACAGCGGCAACTCAAGCAGGGGCCGGCAACCTGCAAGCAAAAAATCTTAAAAAAGCCGGGGAATTTAATGCTCAAGTGTATGAACAGCAATCCTCCATGATTTTAGAACAAAAAAAACTTGAGGAATACCAATATAACCGCGCTGCGGCCAAAACAAGAGGCGCGATTGTTTCAAGAACTGCCGGCGCAGGATTCCAATTCTCCGGATCTCCGGTTGCCATTGCAATTGATTCTGAAATCCAAATTCAATTTGATAAAGCGATTGCGGATTACAATTCAACGATTCAATCCAATTACGCGAAATCAGGAGCTATTTATATGAGAAATACCGCCACTCAACAGGCCAATCTTGCTGAGTTTACAGGCTATTCAAATGCCTTTTCTTCTTTATTAGGAACAGCATCTTCAATTGGAAAACTAAGCCTTCCCACAAGAGCGAGGACACCATAATGCCGTCATTTCCTCGTTACGAATCAAAAGGCGCTTTAACCACTCAAACCCCATCTGTAGGTGCAGTTGAAGATACGTCCGGTAAAATCGCCGCCCAAGCTGCAGACACGTTAACCAAAGTTCAAGATACCGCGGTTAAATGGGATGAAGCTTTTAAAACTATTCAAGACACTGTATTTAAAGGAAATACAAAGGTGGCCCTTGCTGATGTCAAGGCGCGTGCTGAAGTCGATCCAGATCCCAATTCACTTCCTAAATATTTAGATGAAATTGACAAAATCGGAACGGACAATTCCAAAGGCCTTCATGCCGGCAGCCAAGCGTTTATGGAATGGGGCTTTGATTCTAAGATCGCAAAGATTGAACTCGGCGCAACATTTAAAAAGAAACAAATTGATGTTGGTCACGCTGCGACCTTAAAACTTGTTGATGCTGAAGTCGAAAACCCAACGGACGGAAGTTTGCCTCGGATTCAAAGTTTACTGCAAACCCAAGTGTCTAAAGGACTTATAAATCATGAGGATGCCTATAAATTAGAAGAAAAAGCCAATCGTGGATTGGGAATTAATCGAGTTAATAATGATCTTTTTAATGCACAAACTTCTGAACAAGTAGATGCGGTAAAACAAAATCTTCAATCCGGAGCTTATGAAAAAGGCGGAGTTACGATTGATCCAAAAGAAAAAGTTCAAATGTTGCGCTCTATTGAAGTTAGAGGCCGTCAAGTTGTAACTAAAGAACATTTTGCTCAAAGGGTGGAACGCCAAGATTTAGTTCATGATTTAACAGACCAAGCTAATAACGGAATTTTATCCGGCCAAACACTTGAAGAAGCTTTTCTGACAAAAGGAATTTCAAATTCTACTTATACTTCACTCCAACAAAATGCGAATAGTCCAGTTGGCCCAACTGCAGAAACAGATCATCAAACTTATTACAATTTGACCCATTATCTTTTACAGGACAATGTTGATCCTATAGTAGCTATTAAAAAAATTCTTGATGCTAATTCTGAAGGGAAATTAAGTCGCGCAGATCAACAAAAATTATTTGATATGCATTTAACCCCCACAAAAAATGGGGATGTTAGTTTGAAAGATATGATTGAAGCAAAACCAAAAGATTCATTCGATAAATTAAAACAAGTTTATGACGAGAGAATTAAAAATATTAATGAAAAACGAAAATGGTTTAGACCTGCCTTTCAATCTTTTAATGAAGCTTTTACTGGCCCAGACCGGATTAAAAATATATCAGAAGCTCAACAGACTTTACTCGATTCTGTCCAGAAAAATAATCTGAAAGATGGCGAAATTTTAAAGGAAGCTGACAAAATAACTGCAGCAGCTAATTTAAAAAAACATCCGGAATGGGGCATTCTTCCTGATACTGGACAATCTGGTCAAGATAGATTTAAAAACAAAGTAATTGTATATCCTGACGGACGAGTGGTAAGAAAAAAATGAATACTATAGATACTAATTCAATTGTTTTGACTCAAGATTCTGGCGAACAAACTTCAAATACAGTTGCTAATCCTGTGGATTTAAATTCAATTACTTTTGGAAAATCAGAAAATACTCAAAGCAATCCTGTTATTGAACAAGCTTCTAAAGTCTTAGGTATAAACGCTGCTTCAAATCTTGTTTCAAGAGTGGTTTCTGATTTCAAAAATGTGGATTATCATTTTACGGAAGATAAATACAGGCCTCAACTTGTTAATTCAATTTCAAATGCTACTGGCATCCCAACCCAAGAGATAGATAAATATTATTCTCCACTCCGTTTACTGTTTGATTCAGCAGTTTCAGGGCCTGCTGTAGCCATTACTAAAGACGTTTCTCCATCTACTATTGAAGGAATTGTAAAAGCAACAATGACACCAGCTATTATGGTGAGTGCTGCAATTGATTTCCCTGGAACGGCTGCCGGCCTTGTTGCTTATACGGCATTAGATCACATTATTCCAACGCCTCAAATACAAGGTGCTACTAAAGATGAACAAGCTTCTATTAATTTAATGGGTATGATTGCTAAAGGAGCTTTTTTAGGAGGTCTTTTCCATGGAGCAACTAAAGTTCAATCTGAATGGTTTCCAGATGTGCTTGAAAAGTTTGGATTTAAGAAATTAAAAGAAAATGGGCTCCCGGATGTTGTTGAAGTGAAGCCTGAACAACTTATTAAGTTAAAAGGAGAACAACCAAAAGAACCTACGCCTGCAGTTACTCCACAACAAAAAGACTTTACCGAACCTTTAGGCTTAAAACCTGATACGGTAGAAAATGCGATTGCAAATAATTCATCTGTTAAGGTTCCTATTGAGAAATTAATTAATATTGGAACAAAATCAGAGGAAGATTTTAATCATGTAGCTGGAATTTTGTCTGGAAAGCAAGCTCTTGAGCCTGTCCAAGGAACTGGAGAAGTCAAAACCTCAAAACTTGCTCAAGGCGTTGAAGCAAAGGCGATTGAAAATAAATTAACCAAAGGATTTAGTGATCTTCCTGAATATCGGGCAGTTAATATGGAAGAACAGGCTGCTCTTGCCGGGAAACTCCTTAATAAAGATCCAGAATTAGCGCGAAAGATCGCAATGGGTGATGAACCAGCCCCAAAAGACATTATTCCGGAGGCTGTTTTTGTTGCAGTTGAAAATAAGGCAATCGCTGAAGGAGATGCAAATACTTTAAGAGATTTGGCTACCGGTTCAAAATTGAGCACTGAAGCAACTGCCATGGGCCAGAGAATTGCGACACTTGCCACGCGAGATCCGGAATCTCCTACAGGGGCAATCAAAGATATTTTAGCTGCACGTGAAGAAAGAGCGCAAAAAAGCCTTGGAAGAAAAAGTTTACAGAAAGCAAAAACAGATGTTGCGAAGGAAATTAAAACTGAACTTAAAAAACCTAGAATTACTAAACAGGATTGGGAATCTTTTATTAAAAGCTTGGAGTGTTAATCTTCATTTGATTGAGATAAAAAAAGAATGATAATTCCGGACAATATGAAAATTAAAAATCCACTACTACCACATAATTTGCAGAATCTAAACCATAGAAAAAAAAATAAAATGATTAGGATGAGTTTTATTATAGGGCTAATCCATTCGCGCATCATTCAATTATACCAAAAAGGCAGGATTTTGGGATGTTTTGTTTAAATTCTAAACTCACAAATGAGTTCATAAAACGCCTTAAATCAGGGGAAATTGACCCTGAAAAGATGTCTAAAATGTCATCTGAAGAAAGACGGGCTTTTTTAGGTGAATTTTTAGGTGTTAGAAATGCCAAAGAAGTAAATGCTGCCTTTGAGTCCAAACTTCTTTTAAAGGACCAGCAACAGGCCATGATTAATTGGGCCAAACAAACAGCCGGTTTAAAACCAGAGGCCAGACGCGATATTATTTCAAGAGTTGAAAAAATGACCGAGATTCTTAATCCTGAATCTGAAAAAGCATTCTTAGAAGATTTAGCAGCTCATAAATTGGGTGTGACTGTCAGTATGAATGAAGCAGCTAAAATATCAGAACTTGCAAAGGAAACTTCAGAGGCTAAAGGAAAAATAGAACCTGATTCTCCAATTCAAAGTCCAGCAAGAATGGCTTATGGTCGTGCTTTGGTCGAATTTGGGGATTATGTTAGTGAATTAAAAAACGCTGCTAAAAAATTGGTTTTAGAAGATTTTAAAAACGCACCTCTTAAAACAACTGGAAAAGTATTATCTAATTTTGCAGGTCTTGCCAAATCATTAAAAGCAACTTTGGATGATAGCGTTATCGGACGGCAAGGATTAAAAGTTTTATTTACTCATCCAGGTACATGGCTAAAAAATTCAGCACAAACATTTGTAGATATTGCTAATACTTTTGGTGGCAAAGAAGTAATGAAAGAAGTCCAGGCTGATGTTCTTTCTCGTCCAAATGCTTTAAATGGTCTTTACTTTAAAGAAAAATTAGCTATAGGAATCGTAGAAGAAGCCTATCCTACCTCCGCCCCTGAAAAAATCCCATTTTTAGGAAGAATTTTTAAAGCATCTGAAACAGCTTTTACAGCTTTTCAATATAGAACCCGTGCAGATATTTTTGATAAATATGTCGAAATTGCTCAAAAATCGGGTCAAGATGATATTCATGGAATAGGATTACTTTCAAATTCTTTAACAGGCCGTGGAACATTTGGGCAGCGTTTAGAATCACTTGCAACAGCAACCAATAATGTTTTCTTTTCTCCCAGATACTTAAAAAGTCATATTGATTTATTAACAATGCACGGATTTGACAATATTAGTCCATTTGCAAAAAGACAAGCTGCAATTAATTTAGTAAAAGTAATTAGTGGATTAGCAGCGGTTTTGGCAATTGCAGATCAAGTTTTCCCTGGAAGTGTTGAAAAAGATCCTCGAAGTGCTGACTTTGGGAAAATCAGAATTGGTGATACTAGATTTGATGTAACTGCCGGAATGTCATCCCTTGCTATTTTAGCAGCACGTTTGATCAGTTCTAGCACAAAGAGCAGTGTAACTGGGCAAATCAAAAAATTAAATTCTGGAAAGTTTGGATCTCAAACAAGTTCAGATTTAATATTTAATTTTTTTGAAAACAAACTTTCTCCAGCTGCTTCTATTGTGAAGGATATTCTTGATGGTGAAGATTTTCATCATCATAAAATAACACCATTAGGAGAACTTAATAATCTCTTAACTCCTTTACCTATCACAACTTATGAAGAATTAAAAGATGATCCAAATTCAGCAAATGTGCTGATAGCAATGATTGCTGATGAACTTGGAATTTCAACCAATACATATTCTAAAAATAAACATAAGGGATAAAAATGAAAACATTATTTTTTACATTAATTTTAATATTAACAGCAGGATCTTTTTGCTTTGCGGCTCCAAGGGAATCTGGTCAAACAGATGCAGCTCCGGTAGTCGTTTACGGGAAAGATTCAAATGGGGTCTTAAGACCTATTTTAACAGACACTTCAGGAGTGGTCCAAGGGGGATAATATGTATAGAAAATATATTTTATTATTAATTGTTTTAAATTTAATCTTTTTACCACTTGCATATTCTGCACCGCGTGAAGCAGGGAACACGGATGCAATGCCAATTGTTTTATACGGGAAAGATTCAAATGGTGCACTTCAGGCATTAAAAACCGGAACTACGGGAGGTTTGCAATTAAACGGGACCTTAACCCGGACAACAGCGCCAGCCGCAGCAGGGGATGGCGTGTTAAAAGCAGATTATGAATATGCAATGGTTGCTAATGATATTCCAGCCGCTTTACAAGGATACTTTAAAAATACAGGTTCTGCATCAGGTGGGAGCGGCCATGGAATTGGGAATTTAGGATATTCCGAAGATACAACAACGGGAGCCCAAATTCTTATTGGAAACGAAGGAAAAGTATTAGCGCATAGTTCGAGTGCAATTAATTACTTCGGACTTTACGGAGATCCCACGTGGCAAGATTCTGCAAGTGGAAATACGACCACTTTTAGCGGAGGACTGGCAGGGGGATATTTCCCAAGATATGTCTATAATTTTGATGGGGTAACTGCACGCGCTCAAGGAACTGTTTATGGGGTTTTAATTCCTGACGCTGTAGGCTCTACCACTAATTATGGGCTTTTAATTCAGCCTCAAACAGGTGGTGGAACAACTGATATTAGCGCGGCAATTGGTGGGGCTGATACGATCACTCTTTGGGTAAATTATGATACAGATTCTACGACGGCCGCAAAAGGGATTGTTTTTGGTGCTTCAGCAGATACCAAGCTTTATCGATCAGCGGCAAGCACATTAACTACTGACGGAAAAGTTACTTCAACTGCAACATCTGACATTGGATGGGCTGTTGTAGCAGGAGCAAATACAGCTTGTAACACTACTTGTACAAGTGCGTGTGTATTTGGTTTTGACGCTGGAACCACTACGATCGTTGCGTGTACGGATGCGACAGCTGATAAATGTATATGTGCAGGAGCATCATAAATGGCATTTGAAATTCATGATTTTTTCATGTCCTTTACTCCAAGAGGAGACTCCAAAGGACTTTTCAATGTTGTTAAAGATGACATTGGAAGCTCTGGGGCCACTTCTTATTATTGTTATCAAAATGAAGCTGGGTCCTACGTCATTATGCGCGTAGTAACTTCAGGATCTTTAACGATAAAAAACTATCAATATTACGGGGTCCCCAAACGTCCCTTACAACGTGATACAGATTGGGCCAACAGAGCGAGTTTAAATTATGTGGAATATTATCAATTATTTAATCAGAGCTAGTATTTTAGTTTTCTGTTTCCAAACAGGCGCGTTAGCACTTGATAGCGTAACGAATCCGCAAACAGGAAATATTGACTTAATTGGAATTAGTGGTACAGGCTCAAGCGTTCCCGGGTGTTCTGCTAATCAAATTTTATATACCAACGGTTCAAGCGTTCTTGCGTGTTCAAACTCCCTTCGATACGACTATTTATCAAGCGGAACTTTAGATATTGGAAATGGTGGCGTTGGAACAACCGCTGGGATTACGATTAATCCAGGAAACAGTGTTTCTGGAACCGTTGTTTTCGCTAATGCAGCCGTATCCACTATGGCATCTATCTACGTTACCAGAGTTGGTACGGATGATTACATGAATATTGATTCTCTTGAGTATCTAACAATCTCAAATTCAAGCGTTTCAATTTCTGGTGCTTCAATAACCATTGGAAATGTTACATCTGGCTCATCCGCCGCTGACTTCGATGATGGTGGAAACTACACTGGTGGGGACGGGCAAACCCAAATCCACAAGTATAGAATCTATGCTTATAAGACATCTGGTGGAGCGACAGCTTTCTCAACGACTTATTATGAAATTGATAACACCGAAGATGATGGAACACATATAGACGCGGCTTACACAATCAATGTTTCTTGGACGGCTGTAAGTGGCGCGACGGGATACAGAATTATTAAATATCACGATTTTGACGGCTCTCCGACTCTAAACTTCAGTGCTTACTATGATGTTGTCGGAACGAATACATTCGCAGATGTTGGGCCAGACACCTTGTTCACGCACGGTCAAAATGTTCTTCCAACCACAAACTATTCAAACACCATTACTCTAAATGGGCAGATCTCAAACACATACGGGAACATCACTCATTACGGAACTTATGAGTTTAACGACCTAGTTGACTTTAACACTGGCCTAACAATCGGTGGTGAGAACTTCGTAACGATTGATAATGCTAACGCCAACTTCTTCATGGGGCAGAATAGTGGAGCAAATAACACAGTTGGAGGTTATAAATTTGGAGCTGGAATCGGAACGCTTCAACATGGCCAGGATGATTTCTATAATGTTGCGGTCGGGCCATTTGCGTTAAACCTGAATGTAAGTGGACAATATATAACTGCTGTTGGTGCGTATGCAGGATATAATTCTTTAGGAGGAAATAATTCTTTCTTCGGCTATCACGCAGGATATGTCTATGATCTTGGAGCTTATGGAACGTTCTTAGGAGCAAATGCTGGAGTAAGTGCAACGACGGCTTATGGTCTAATCGCAATTGGAGCCGCCTCTGCTTCTGGAATTACAACGGCTCAATACTCGATTGGAATCGGGCTTGATACGATTAACGGAAACTATGGAAGTGTTATTTGTTTAGGACATGGCGCTCAAGCCACCGCAGCGAATCAATTCATTGTCGGTCGTCAAGGAATCACAGAGATTCGCACAATGTATTTTGGGGGCGGTGTTACAGACACAGATTCTTCGCACATTCAAACACTTGCTTATAGAACGACAGGTGGAAGCGGCTCAAACATTTCGGCTTGGAGCGTTGCATATTATCCTGGAATTGCCACAGGGAGTGCGACTCCAGCCACGCAGACTTTCTATGGTACTGAGGTTCTTGGAAGCGGCTCAACGGCTCAAACTGCTTATTCAAGGCTAGCAATAAGCGGAACAGAACTTGTCATTAATGATGATTCACGGGTGTTTGATACACGAATTGAAACAGATGGAAATGCAAACACCTTTTTCGTTAAAGGCTCAAATGACCGCGTTGGAATCCTGACGAATGCTCCGACAGATGCATTCTCGATTGCAACAAAATCAGATTGGAACTCAAGCGGGCTGATTACGAAATACAATAACATCGCTACGGCTGGATTAGGATCTCCTGCGATTTATTCCGAATCAATCACGGCCACAAAGACGGGGAACTTCACAGTTCTTGCTTACACCCCACCTGCAACTGCCGGGCGCTACAGAATATCCGGTGTAATTACGACTACATCATCAACTAATACCGGAACTGTTCAGTTCACACTTGATTATAAAGATTCTCAGGGAATTACTCATACGGCAGACATTATTCCACTCGTTGACGCGGCTGGTGCAATTGCGACAACCAAGTCCGGAGCATCCCTTGAATTTCACAGTATTCCTTGGGAATTTTCAATCAATAATGCAGCAACAGTAATTAATTTAAAAGTGGTTATAACCGGAACAGTCAGCTACACAGCGGCTGGAACAATTGAACAAATAGCATAAGGAGATTAAATGAAACGCTTAATTTTAATTTTAGCAATTACTTTAACAGGTTGTAGTTCTTTAGGAAATACCATGCTTTTAGATAACACGAAAAACATTAAGGATTTGCAAACAGGTCAAACGAATATTACAAATGCTGTAAATTCCGCGTTGCAACAAGTCTCGCAACAAATGCAAGCCCAAGCGCAAGAGAACTCGAAATTAAAAACTGAGCTTGAAGAAATTAAGACAAGCGCAAAATTGGTAAAGGAAACAGCAAAAACAAATGCAGCTTGATCCTCAAATTATAGGTGTAGTGATAGCTATTTTAGTGCATGCAGCCGGTTCGATCTGGTGGGCCGCTCGCATGGATACTACGCTAAAGTTTGTTAAAGAAAATCTAGATAAAATTGCTGATTCAATGGCAAAAAGTGAAGCTTCAAGATATAGCCGTGAAGATGCAGCGCGAGACTTTGCTGTGAGAGATCAACAAATTACAGCCATTTGGAACAAAATAGAAAATAAGGGGGCATAATGGCAATATTTAAAGCGATCGGATCTTTTATAAAAGACCAGGCGGTAAAAAAAGTAAAGGGTGTGGTATTAGAAGTTTTGCAACACACCAAAGTAACGGTCAGTAAAGATGGGGAAGTAACGGTTGAATTTAAAAAGGAAATTTAATGTCTAAATTCCTTACCAAATTAATTGTCGAAAAGGTTGATGATTCTGATGATGAGTGGTTAATTGTCGGAGATTTTAAATATCAATCTGATATTGGTGGAACCATCACTGTTCCTTCGGGTTACAAAACAGATTTTGCCTCTATTCCACAACCGTTCTGGATTATCCTTCCTAAAGACGGAAAATATGACGGCGCGGCAGTAATTCATGACTATATTTACGGAACCCACAAATTTGACCGTAAAACCTGCGATCAGATCCTCCTTGAAGCCATGAAAGTGCTTGGGGTGTCCTGGTGGAAGCGTAGCCTCATCTATTCTGGAGTCCGGCTTGGTGGCTGGACCCGTTATTAATGTAAAAATTTTTTTACAACTATTTTCAGTTTTTTTAATTTAGGGCTTTACTTTTTGTTTTTTAGGCCGTATATTTCTATCATGAACACAAACTTGCAGACAGTGTTAAAAGGAAATAGATCCAATGATAGCAAAATCAACCAATAAAAATTTTGCCTCACAGCATCACGCGCTATCACGTGTGTTTCCGGCCAATGTCTGCAAGACTCTCTGGCTTGCTGTGGGGCTTTGTTATTTGACAGGGCTTATTTAAAACGTCCTATAATGTATGGTATGAACGTAAGTTGTTGATATTAAACAACTTAAGTAAGTACAAAATAGTACGTTTAAAATAAAATATAAGCTGTTAATAAGCTTAAAAATCAAGCCCAATCGGTGTTATGTAAAGTGACACTGGTTGGGCTTTTTTATGGTCCTGAGATTGAGGAAATATGAAACAAATGATGTTTTTAATGCTGATGTTGTTAATGAGTTTAAACCTAGGATTTGCTGAAACGGGGAAAGCTTCCTGGTACAGCCGGGAATCTGTACTCGCAGAGGGGTCCTCTGGAATCACTGCGTCGGGTGAAAAGCTTGATGATAAAAAACTCACCTGTGCGCGGCGCGCAAGAAATTTTGGGAGTCGGTTTCGTGTCACTAATTTAAGTAACAACAAATCAATCGTCGTTAAAGCGAACGATTTTGGTCCGGCTCCCAAATATTTCCGTAAGGATAGAGTGATCGATCTATCAAAGGCCGCATTTTCTCAAATAGCAAACCTTAAAACAGGGATTATCGCTGTGAAAGTGGAGGCCTTATGAAGCTGTTCATAAATACAATTCTGCTCATAGCGGTTTTGTTTATTGGAACAATAATTATTTTGGAATCCTATGTTTCAATCAATGAGGACAAGCTCTGCGATCAAGTGGAAGGAGAATGTTAACCATGTTCACAACTCAATTAGCCAACAAATTAATTTACCGTCAGTTTAGGCGCGCACGCGCTTTAACGCGGTTAATTAACATAAGGATTAAACGTTATGAATTACGAGCAATGGAAGCAGGAATTGGAGTTGGGCAATGAAAACATTAATAAAATTAGAGCATCCTTCTTATTTGCCGAGTGCTGCACTGATACTGAGTCAGCGATTATTTGTAACGAGGGACCAGCGAAACAGGTTAATTAAGAATTATAAGCCGTGCAGAGCGTGTGAAGAACAGCAATATCCCGTGGTCCGGATTAAACAAACCGGAAGAATTGGACATTTAATTAATAGGCATTCAGGTTTTTATGATGTCCATATTCCAAACGGGGCAACACTCAGATGTTTATACAAAGAAGAATTTGAAATTATTTGACAATTTTGGCTGGAATGAAAAAGGCCTTGGCTTCCTTTGATGGCACGACGCGAACCCATCATAAAGTGCACCCGCCAGCCAGATTTGTTTAAAGGAGAAGATATGAAATCAGAAGTTAAGCTCGTTGAATGGTTTGATGATCACTGGTACAAGGTCACGATCGAAAAAGAAGAAAATGTTTTTGAAAGCGCTTACCTTCCATCGGTCACCACCAAATTAAACATTGTAGCAAAACCATTTCTTGCCACATGGCGCGGTGATATCGGAAACCGGGAAGCAGATTTAAGAGTATTTGAAGCCTGCGAAAGCGGAGTCCGGATTCATCATGCTTTAAACATTTTAGCAAATGGCGGCGCAGTGGTTTATCAACCAAATCAAAAGCCTGTTTACACAGAACCAGAGCTTCAAGCGGTTCTTGAAGAACACGCCGGCAATGTTGCGATCATCCGCTATCAAGATGAAATGTACGACGTTTTAAAACTTAAAAAATGGTTTGACGTTGTAAAGCCTAAAATTTTAGGGACGGAAGTAACGGTTTATGATCTTGAAAACCGAGATGCTGGAACGCTGGATTTAATCCTAGATATTGAAGAAGGGGATTATGCGATTAATGGATCAAAACCGCTGCATCTTCCTAAAGGAATTTATATCGTTGATCTGAAAACCGGGAAAGTGGTTGATGACAACGCGTATATGCAAACCGCCTGTTATGGGGTTTGTCATAAAAAAATGTTTGGTTTAGACCCGATTGGAACTCTTGTGATTCACACAGGAGCTTTCACGAAGAAAGCCATTGAGGGACTAGCCACTCATTACAGAACAAAAGAACAAATGGATGAGGATTACAAAGATTACAGGCTTGCCGCGCAGCTTTGGGAACGAAAACACCGCGATGATCAGCCTGAAACCTTTGAATTTCCATCCTTATTAAAACTATAAAAAGGAAAAAACATGAAACCGCCAGAACGTGAAAAAACAGATTTTGAAAAAATAAATATTGATGATTTCGTTGTAGGTGAAATTGAAGGAATCCAATATGACCTGGAACATCAATTTAAAGGCTTCCAGGGAGCCGAGGATAAAGTCAAACCCGCGATCCGATTTAAATTTAAAATCGAGGGATATAAATTCTCTCATTATTCGCGCTGGATGAGCTTTTCGCTTGGAGAAAAATCAAATCTCTTTTTGAAATATGTTCAGCCTTTAGTTGAAGGGGCAAAACCAGATATGGATTTGGATTTAGACGTTCTTCTTCACATGAAGGTCCGCATGTTGTGGAATGAAAAA
>Ga0310813_10000238_pt1 | contig 39724 bp, 61 predicted proteins | sample YN3metagenome_FD_203086 | JGI IMG/M metagenome (GOLD analysis project Ga0310813, IMG submission 203086) | Soil microbial communities from experimental microcosm in Duke University, North Carolina, United States - YN3 | ecosystem: Engineered > Artificial ecosystem > Soil microcosm > Unclassified...
ATGGAGCTGGTAAATCACAGTTAGTTATTAGATTCAATACTGGAGCTATTCAAGTAATAGCTACAGAGCCTTAGGAGGCATAATGTCAATCGTCCTCCCACCAATTAGTAGTAATTTTGGATTTACACATCAAGAGATGCTTGATATTATCTCTAGTGAAATTGGTAATGTTAATATTAACTCAAAGATTACCAATTGGCTTAATATGGTTATTATTGACTTAGCAAGTAAGTATGTTTTTGGTACACTACATATGTATGATTCAAAGGTTACTTCCTTAGGTATTCCCGATATAGCTTTAGCTGATGATTTCTACTGGCTTAAAACAATAGCAATTCCATCACAAATGAGAAAGTTATATCCTGAGGATGAGCAGAGAATATCAGAAGGTTATCCTCAGTATAGAACTCTACAAGGTACAATTTCATATTATTACTTAAATGGAAAGAATTTAGGGTTATGGCAAGTTCCATCAGGGGCTATTACTATAGAGTATTCTTATCAGCGTCGTCCTGTTAAACTAGCTGGTCTAGATGATGTTTGTGAATTACCACCTGAATGGCATACCTTAGTTATTCAGAAGGCAATTACTAAAGCCTATAGTCAAGAAGGTAATGATAGTGGATTTGGTATTTCTATGCAGTTAGAAGCAAAGCTATTCAAAGAGTTACAGGTTTCTGCTTATCGTAGACCTGATGAAACTTTTATATACAGTGGTAAAGATGTTAGAAATCGTATACCAAGACCAAGACTGCCAAGTAATTTCCCAACAAGTGAGAGATAGTTATGGGACGACAGCCAATAGATATTGGTCCATTCCATAAAGGTGTTAATTTAATTGATCCGGTATTAGATAAAGATGAATTAGAGTCTTGTTTAAACACTAGATTAGGAGTAAGAGGTAATTCATATAAAAGGCCTGGCCATAGTACATATGGTAATAATCCAGCAAAAATAAATGGTGATGCTCTTGTTAACTTTTTACTTAGATATTATAGAGCTGATGGAACTAAGAAACTTATTGGTGCAGCAGGAGGTAAATTAAGATTTGGGGATGATGTAACAGGTGCTTGGACTGATATTAGTATTAATGGTTCAGGTGCTAGTATGCACGCTACAAATTTAGTTGATTACACTATATACAAGAATAGACTGTATTTAGCAGACGGTACTAATCCACAAAGATATAATGGGACTGATGACATATATGCAGGATTCTTTAGTCATGCTGCTCCTACTGCGGTAGCTGCTGCTGGAGCTAATCTAGGAGTAGGAACATATAAGTATAGAGTAGCTAGTGTTGCTGGTGATATGGGTGAAGGTCCATATGGAGCAGAAACTAGTATTGTTATAGCTGGTGGTCCTAATCAGGCAGTTAATCTTAGTGTTATAGATAATGCACCAGCTAAATACGAAGAGACTGCTAAAAATATTTATAGGACTAAAGTTAATGGTTCAGTATTCTATCTTCTTACGCAAATTCCAGCAGGTACTACAGTATATGCTGATACTGTGGTAACAGATGCTACACTTGGACAGCAATATATTTCTGTTCATACTCCTCCTGCTGATGCTAGATTTGTTATAACAGGATATGATGATAGAACATATTGGTTTGGTAGAGCAGGAGTTAATGCTTCTCTAGTAGATGTTTCTGATGTTGGATTTCCTGATAGAATTTTAGATTCAGATTTTACTACAGTAGCAAATAATGATGGTGATATTCTAACTGGTGGTGGATTATGTCCAGCAGGTATTGTATTCTTTAAAAGAAACTCTGCCTGGCTATTAAGAGCATTTAATTCTCCATTAGCTAATCTTCAACCTAAAAGTAAAAGAGGTGCAGGAGTAGGTAGTACCTCTCCATTTAGTATTGTAACAACTCCAGTAGGTTTAATATTTATGTCTCAAAGAGGTGAGATTTATAAGTTTGATGGTGCTAATGTTGATGAGATTGGACAGAATATAATAACAGAATTTGCTGGTATGACTCAAAATGCAATGAGTGCGGTTATGGCTTGTTATCATGATTATAGATATATTATAAGTTATGATTGGAGAGGTAGTAGAGGATACAACTGGAAAACTCTAGAGTATGATATTAGAACAGGTAAATGGGAAGGCCCTCATTATAACGCAGATTTATATACACCTTCCTATTACGCTGTTTTTGATACTGTGTTAGATAAAGGTGAATTATACTGGGGAGAAGCAAGAGCAGCGGCTGGTAGTTTTGTTTATGGAAGAACTGAATTTACTAAAACAGATAGAGGAAATAAATTTATCTCTACTTTACGTTTTCAACTATCATCTGATTATTTAGGAGATATAAAGTCTAAGAAAATTTTTATCTTAGGTAAAATTTCTCAGGATGCTATATTGTCTGCAAGTCATCTAGATGATAATAAAGCAGTTACAGGTGTTGTATTAAATACTCCTATTAGTATAGTAGGTTCTAAATGGAATGATGGCAGTAATTTAGGACCGGGTTCTAATGTAGCTAAATTTGGTAGTGTAACTACTGTACTATTTGAAGGTTCATTTGGTCCTAGTGCTAGAGCAAACTCACCTTCAATAGAGATATCAGATGGTGGTACTTCTACAGTTACTGAAATTCAACAAATTTCAGCTTTAGTAGAGATTCTACCGCCTAAGTAAAGAGGTTAGAAATGTCTATTATAACTAGACCTGTTAAAACAGGTGGTGGTACAGATGTTGTTGCAGGTAATGATGTATTAGCAGAAGAGTGGAATGGTGACCTAAATACAATATATAGTGACTATGATGGTAATATTACAAATGCTAACTGCTCTGCGGCTATGGGATTGGTTGGAACTAAATTAGCAGATGCTCCTAATGGAGTACCTACAGCAAAGATAAATGACTTGGCAGTTACAACAGCTAAACTAAATGATCTCTCAGTTACTAAAGCTAAGGTAGCTGCCGCAGCAGTCTCATTAGATAAAACATTAACTTTAGTTCAAGTTAAGAATGTTCCAGCAGTTTCAGTTCCTTCTAGTGGTACAGGTTTAGTTAGTGTTTCTAGGTGGACTAATGGTGCTAATTATGAAGCTACTGTTATGTGTATTAATCCTGCTGGGGTTATTACATTCACTAACATTGTTCCAACTACTGCCATTCCTACAGCAACTAAAGAGTTAATTGGACTATATGTAGCTAATATTACATTCTCTGGTGGAGTTACTAATTGTGATATAGTCTTTATCTCAATAGATAGAACATAGGGGATTGTCTAAAACGCTCTAGGTTCGCCTGTGCTGGCGTTACGATTGCGGATGGAGCGTCAGGCTAGGTAAAGGGTACGGGACCAGCCTAGGGCATTTATGGACCCTTGGCAGCGTATCCCGTCGATTGTGGGAAGGTGTAAACATGGCAAATCCAACACCTATAAAATTACTTCCTATAAATACTCCTAAAACGTGGACTCCACAAGAATTAGAACTATTAAATAAAAACTTCTATCTTATTGAAGAAGCTATTAAACAAATAATTGCTAAACTACCGCCATAGAGAAAGGAGGGTATAATGCTTCCTCTTGTAGCAGCACAATTAGCCTTAGGAGGGGCACAAGCATTATCAGGATTATTTGGTAAGAAGCATAATTTTAGAAATCCTAATATCTCACCTTTTGCTTTTACTCCTGACCCTAATGACCCTGAAATTGCTTTACGTCGAAGGGCAGCATTATTAGATATACAGAGAGGACATTCTGATACAATTAATGAAATTGGTAGAGCTGGTCTATTAGGTTCTAGTGCAGCATTTGGTTTACTTAATCAAAACCAAACTCAAGGTGAAGCTGGATTAGAAGATATACCTAATAGTGTATATGCAAGACAGAGACAAGATGCTTTGGCATTATATAGAGATAATGCTAACTTCCAAAGGTCATTAGCTTTAGCTGACCAAAGTGGTTATCAGCAGGAACACATGGCTGGATTAGATGCTTTAGGTGAGTTGGGTACTAATATAGGTTATGGTAATCCTTTAGCTACATATAGCTCCAGTAATGATTGGTTACATAAAATGAAGAAGAGATATTTAACAGATCAAGAATTAGGAATGGAGTAAATAATGGGAGTCCTTGATGCTTTAACTATTCTAGGAGCCGGAATAGGTCGAGGATATAGAGGCTCACAAGAAATACAAAGACAGTTAGCTGAAGAGAAACGTAAAGCATTATTAGAGGAACGTGAACAAGCTGTTAGAGAACGAGCAGCACAAGCACAAGAACAATTAACTGCTTCACAGGTACAAGCTAATGCTGTTGAAATGGCTATGAATCAATTTAATTTAGGAGAAAAACAAAAGACTGCTAAAAGACAAGCAACACCTATTACTGAGGGTGGTGCTCCACTAAAGTTAAGTATATTAGGGCAGGGTCTTAATTTACCGGGTGATATTCAATCTTTAACAGACCAAGGTGATTTAATTAGACAGCTATCGGAAGAGAAATTTAAATCAGAGCATCCCGGATATTTCATGAATTATCCTCCTGCTGGTACTGCTGCTGCTCAAATTAAGTTAGGCCCACAAGCAAGGAAAATAGATTATTTACTTAAAGCTGCTGGAACTGCTACAGCAGGTGGACCTGGGCAATTTGAAGATAATGATGCGTACAGTGAAAGAGTAGCTAGAATTATTGAACTTATTATGAATAAGTTTAAGAGTGAAGACCCAGAGGCTTTTGGTGATTCAACAAAAGTTAGTGGTAAAGGTAAGAATAGATTTAAAGTTGATGTGAAGCCGGAGTGAGGAATATATGGATATAATTGATTTGGGTGAGAAAGCTAAGAAACAATATCCCGGTCAATTTGATGATTTAAGTAATTGGGAATTAGGCAAACAGCTTAAAGAGAATAACCCAGGTAAGTATGATGAATATGATGATGTTCCAGTTGGTGTTACTCATAAGAATGTTAAGGCTACTCCTAGAAGTGCTATTGCTAAGGCTATAACAGGGCTTGGTAGTATTGTAGGTGTTGGTGCTAGTGCTCTTACTAAGAAGGTAGCCTCTCCAATAGCACAACATTTCACTAAAGATGAAGATATTAAACAAAAACTACAAGCACTTAGTTCTCCAGAGAATAAGAATACTGCTTATCTTGGAGATGTTGTTGAACAAGTACTTCCAGATATATTTAAGTTTAAGCCAGTCCCAACTGTATCCGCTGAAGAAATAAAAAAGAGAACACCTGCTCAGGCAGATTCAGTATTTGCAGCTAATACTATAAACGCTTTAACTAATGTAGGTAAATTTGGCGGGAGAGTTGCAATAGATATGGCTGGTGACCCATTAAATTGGGTTAGCTTTGGAGCATCTAGTAGATTAGGTAGATTACTTAGAATGGCACATGAAGCAAATCAAGCTGGAGAGCCTATTAAATTAAGTGGGCCACTAGCTAAAGCTATTGCTAGAGAAGTTGGCGCAGCTAAACCTAGTGCTGCTATGGTGCAGAAGTTTCTAAAGCAAATACCAGCTAAAGGTTTTTCTAAGCAAGTAGCTAGTAAGGAAAGAAGTTTACTTGCATTAGCAAATCCAATTGGTGAAGGAAATATTCCATTACTTACTGGACCTAAAGTTGCTAAAGTATTAGCACCATTAGATGCAGTTGGTAAAACAGTTGCTTATACTAAACTAGACCATTTAGTTAGACGAGTATTTTCAAATGAGAGTGGCAATCCTGATTTTGATATTTTAATTGGTAAGGCTAAGAGTATTGCTGCACATAGAGCTGGACTTGCAATTGAAGATGCTTCTACACTTAATAAGAATATGCAGGATATATCTAGAGAAACAGGGATACCAAGAGAAGTGCTTGATGCTCAGTTTAGAGAAATTGGTGAAGCTATTAAAGTTCCTACTAAAGCAATGTCTAAACAAAAGTATGGAGCAGCTTATGATGCTCTAGATGCACATTATCAGGATAAGCTAGTAGATGCTAAGATTAGTCTTGTTAATGCTCAAAAAGCTGGAGATGCTAATGCTGTAGATTTAGCTGCTAAACAAGTTGCAGATTATCAGGGCGAATTAAATAAACTACATGGAAAGTATACACCACCTTCTGGAATTAATCCTAAATTAGAAGCACAGGTGAGACAAGTTAAAGATGCAAATGCTAGACAGCTATTAGACCAAGAGGCTGTTGGATTACCCGGTAAGCCTTTAATGGCTGATGTTGAATATATGACTCATGCCATGACAAATGAAACTAGAGCATCTATGAATGCACAGGCAGAGAGAGAGGGACGTAGTATACCTAGTAAAAATACTAAAGAGATGAATACTCAGTTAGCTAATACAATTCGTAGACAGATAGTTAAAGTTAAACCAACAGTTATTGATGCTTGGAAAGAAGCTGGTATAATTAGTAAGAGAGATGCTAAGGTTATTAAAGGTAAGAATGGTATAGGCAAGTTAGATGAATTGCTTGATTCAGGAGCTATTACCGAGGCACAGTATCCTGATGCTGTTCATACACTTACTATTGATGAAGTTCAAAACTTACCTTTAGAGTTAAAACAGAAGATATTTGGTCAGGATATTAAAGCAGATACGCAAATATTTCATAGTGATCCAGTTTACTCAAGTGCTATTAGAGCGGTACGTGGAGCTAGAGCTATTACAGCAGCAGAATTTTTTAATGCAATGAAGAAGAGAGGATTAGCATTACCAGATAATCTAGCTCCAGCAGACTGGGTTAATGTTAAAACAAGTGAATTAGCAGGACATAAGGTTGACCCACAGATTGCTAGAGTATTAAATAGGTGGAATGAGTTTGTTACCAACCCTAAAGAATTTCAAGATGCTCTAAATGTTTATGATACTTTTCATGGACTAACTAAAGCATGGACTCTTGGTGTATTTCCAGGCTATCATACTAAGAACATGGTTGGTAATTTCTGGAATAACTGGCTAGCTGGATTAAATAATCCTGATAGATATAGAGAGGCTGCTGTTCTTCAGCACTATGAAAGAACAGGAAAGGGTAAAGTTAGATTTGATAATGTCCTAGGTGGACAGTGGACTGAAAAAGAATTAGTACAGAAATTAAAAGAATTAGGTGTTATAGGACAAGGACAGTTTGGTGGTGATATTCAGCGTACAATAAAACAACAAATAGAGAATGGAGAATTTAGGTGGAAGGATTTAGTTACACCTAGTCAAAGAAATTTATTCCTTAGAACTGGATTCAAAGTAGGTAAGGCAATTGAGGACAATGCTCGTATTGCACATTTTATTGATAGACTAAGAAAGGGTGACACGGCTGAGGCCGCGGCTTTGTCGGTTAAGAAATACTTATTTGATTATGGTGACTTAACTGACATTGAACGTAATTTACTCAACCGTATCTTTTTCTTTTATTCGTGGACTCGTAAGAATCTTCCCTTACAGTTACATGCATTAGTTACTACTCCTTGGAAATTTGGTGCTCTTTACAAAACTAAACATGAGTTAGAGAAGAATACCCCAGCTGCCCCTGAAAAGTATCTACCTGAATATATGAAAGAAAACTTTCCACTTAGAGTTAGGTATGATTCTAAGAATAAGCAATATGAATACTTCATGCTTAATAATTGGTTACCTGCTGCTGACTTACTTAAAATTGTCCATATACATGATATAGCTGCACAGTCTTTAGCACCACTACCTAAAGAACTTATTCAGCAGTTATGGAACTATGATTTCTACTTTAAGAAACAAATATCTAATGTTAAGGGACAGAATTGGGTAGATAAACTCTTAGGTGCAGATAAGACTAGAATGTTTGGCAAAGTAGATATTCCTTCTAAACTTGCTCATGGAATGAAAGCAATTCGTTTACTTAATGAAATAGATAAGATGTCTAAACAGGATGCTGATTTATTAACTAAGATGGTTGGATTAGCAACAGGTAAGAATCAAGTATTTGACCCACAGCAAGCTAGAATACAGAATGCTCTTAGAGTTAAGAATGATATTGAGGAACTTACTTCTCAGTTATATAGAGAAGGAAATAAGAAACCAATGAATAAAGCAGAGATTCAAAAGATACGTGCAATGATTAAAGAGAAGGCTAAAGAATTTTAAGAAAGGAGTTAGCTGTGGGAGTTAAGAGAATTTCAGTTGGGGGTATACAAGCTCCAGAATTTTTTAAGCTAAGAGATTGGTCTATACCCTTTCTACCGTTATTTACACATGAACCAATTGGAGCAACAAGAGGTAGAAGGTCAGCTACATGTACTGGTGTTGCTCAATATAAAGCATTTGGTAGAACTCTAGCTTTAACATTAAGTAATACTGGAGCAAATCAAGTATTTGAATTAGGAGAGGCTTCATTAATTACAGTACCACCTGATGGTGGTGCAGGTGGCCCTCTTTTAAGTAGTTACTTTTATTTTGCTATGACAATGAATCAAACATCAGGGGCTCTTGGTAATGCTGCTGGAGAATGTCTACAAGGTTTTGGTATAGGTAGTATGGGAAGAGATACACCTTGGATTGGCCAATTTACAGGTGGTGGTACAGGTACTGTTATTCACGTACGGTGGAATGTTACAAGACAGAAGTGGGAATTATTTGCAGCAAATGATAATTATGATTTAGGAAATACTGTTGATCTACAAATTCAACCTAATTTTGGAATTGATTTGAGATTACCAGAAATAGCAATGGAATGGATACCACCAAATACAATTAATATTTATTGTAATCAGCAACTGGTTCATACACAGGATATGAATAAGATGCTTCCTAATGGTGGAGTATTTGGTGATACAGGACAGGTTGAATTAATTATGTTTGTGGCTAATGGTAGTAATGCAGCTTTTAATCATCTTGAGGCTGGTTTCTATATGCCCCGTTTCTACCAACCTATAACTTACCAGCCAGTATTATAGTTAACTAAAGGGGGTGAATATAGTATGCCAGTTAGTAGAGTTCCTGTAGGCGGTATATCTGAAGAAGCAGTAGCTATGAGTTTATTGGGAGTATATAGACGTAAATTTGCATTTGAGGCTGTTCCTGCTGGGGCAAAGGGACTTAGAAGTGTAGGAAGTGTAATTACTCTTACCCCTCCACAAGCAACTTTTGATACCGGTGTTGGAGTAAATAAAGTATGTGAGCTTATAGAGGATATATCTTTAGACCCGTTAGAAGATTCAAACGCTGGAGAATCTTTCTTTACTGCACATAAACATATTATTCGTTCAGTTTTTAGGAGAACTAGTGTTGTTAATCCTGCCGGTGAATGTTTTATTGGAATTGAACTCGGGTCAATGGGAAATGCACCACCGTGGCAAAGTACATTTGGTGCATCTAATGCAAGTATACAACTAAGATATGACTATACTAATGAGAGATGGGAAATAATGCTTTATGATGGAGATGGTGTAGCACCTACTAGACAAACATGTACTATACAGCCTAGTTTTTCTTTCACTCCTCAGGCACGCGAACCTATGATTATTTTTGATCCTCAAAATTCTCTTATTGAATTTTATGTTGATGCACAGTTAATTCATACATATAGAGGAAATAGATGGTTGAATAATCCTAACGCTAATTATACTGCTTCTGGAACAGGTGGTGGTGGATTATTTGTAACTTCTGGTAGTAATGCTGCTGGTCAAATTACAGGTATATTCTCTCTTCATGAATTTATTGCACTTGGCCAGAGAAAATTTGCTCCGTAACAAAGGAGGATATTATGGATTCAGCTAGCATGATTGTTACTCTAGCTCTTCAGTTGGTTATAGGTAAGCTTATTAAGACAAATCCTAAACTTGCTAATGGAATTATTTTTTGGGTTAACTGGGGTGCAGCTGTTATTGTTAATGCAGGTTTAAAGATGATAGTGCCAGAGGCACATGCTTCAGTAGGTGGTGTTGCCCATGATATAGGTAATATTATTTTTACTAATCCGATTGTACTAGGATTTATTCAATCTCTCTTTGCTACAGGTATTCACTCTACTGCTAAGAATACTTGGGAGATGATTAAGAGTGCTAGGAATCCATAATGCCATATGAAATTAGGAGAGTAGGAACTTATTACTCAGTAGTTAATAAGGATACAGGTAAGAAACATTCAGAGCACTCTACTCATGCAAATGCTTTAGCTCAATTGAGATTACTAGAAGGTATTGAACACGGTACTATTAAACAACCGATGAGTAAAACTAGGAAGTACATGGGAAGGTAGGGAGCCGTCTCGGTTTCACGCTTCCTAGGATGCCCCAGAAACGAAAAACGGCCCGGTCCCTAGGGGAACACCCTAGAGCCGGGCCGAATCGTTTTCTGGGCATTTGTGGACGCTTGGGAGCGGGGAGGGTTTATCTAGCAGATAAGAACATTCTAAAATGCTTATGCATGTAGGTAGTTTTATTTCTACCTTCCTTCAAGATTGTAAAGGTAGTACCATTAGCATAGAGACTTTTGTATATCTCGAAGATAGCTGCCTTCTTACTAGTATATCTTTGATAGAGAGGATACTTAGAGTTGTTCCATCTGCTATAAACAATCTTCTTTGCAAGAAACTTAGCTCTTGCTTTTGTCATATCAGCAAAATACAAATCTCCTTCTTGTAGAGTATGATTTACTTTTCTTTCTTCTATGATATTACTTCTAATTAGTTGCTGTGTTCCATCCCTACTATAAATAATAGTAGGTACTTCACCATCCCTACTATTCCAGATTACCTCTTTCTTTTTCTTACCTTTAATTGGATTGCCTCTATAAGTAATAAAACAGTATGCTTCTGGATACTTGTATCTTTTAGGTTCTTTAGGCAATAGTGGATTTCTCAATTTTCTTTCTCTCCATCTGAAGTAAACTCTTCCATGTTAAGTTCATTAACATTAAATCCCATATAGCTCTTTAGACAAACAAGTCTAAGAGTTCCATCGAATAAAGTTAATGCTAAGAAATCTCCTGCGTGCATCCAAGTTTTACAAGGGATAGCTTCCATCATTATATTACCATCAGATGGTCGCATGAAGATTAGTGTAATCTTTACATTGTACTTACCAATCTCTTGTACTTTCTTAGTTGCTCTAGCTTCCTTACCCATTATTATCTCCTTTCAGTTATTGCTCTAACTGCTCTTCGTAACTCATCTCTATCTACAGCTATAGTAATTACTCCATGACGCTTACTACTTAATCCATCAGAATTAAGTTTATATGTATAAGCTTTAATCAAAATACTTATAGCTCCATTTTCTATAAACTCTATATATCTATTAGTTGCACTCTTGCCACCGGGCAATCCTCTAAGTTCACGCTTTCTCATATTACCTCATTTAATTAATGGTAGGGGTAACAGGAATTGAACCTGTATCAAGCCCTTATAAGGGACCGGCTCTACCATTGAGCTATACCCCTATATAGTTATATCATCTCTCTATATACCCAAATACGTTCTCCACCCTTTAGATAAAAGTAATCTTGTAAATCTACACACTTAAATTTTCTTACATAGTATGCTACACTAGTTGTATCCAAAGCATCGTCCATAGCTGCTGCCATAGTTGGCATCATATGTGGTGGAGTCATTGCTACATTAAGTATCTCAGCAGGATTTAAACTCATATCAACTAATCTACTACATCCACATCTTGTTACTAATAGTGCTTTCATTTATCACCTCTCCGCTTTAACTCCGCTTGCAACTTAGCTTTCATAACTGGGTCATAGTTAGCTAACTTAGATACTTTCTTGATTGCATTCTTAATATGGGTGGGGTGCATCTTTTCTATTGGTATTGAACCCTTAGCTTTACTCTTATACTTTTCTCCCATTGTTTTCCACCTTTCTCTTTCCCCAGATAAATTTCACATTGGGTGGCATACCTATAAGCAGGGGAATAATCTGTTCCTTTGTAAATCCCATAGGATTCTCAATATATATCTTTACTGGAATAACAGAACGAGTATATGTATATCTAATCTGAGATATGTAGTATCTAACTAGATTGATAGTCAGTGGTTTATAACTCTCTAACATACCACCTTGTCTGATATGAAAGTTAAGTCTGAAAATCTTACGCTTCTTCTTTTTCTTAATCCCTTCCTTTACTTTTACTTTCTTCTTTACTTTCATTTAGTATCCCTCCTCTCTTTTCTTTTTAAATCTAATCTCTTCTAAGAATCCAGTAATATCAGCCTCTTCAACAATATCCCTAAGTCTACGAGCTACTCTATTAGGTGTATGATTCGGAACAATAATCTCAATAGGAGGTTTAAGATTTAGTTCTTTACTCAATTGACTACTAGAGAATACTTGATACTCTTTCCCAGATTTCTTAGCTTTATTTATAACATCTTTAGTCCCATTGCTACTTCCATCCCAAAAGATTAAAAGACTATTAGACATATCTACTATATGTTGATTACGTCTAGGCCCGGCGACCCTTTCTAATTCAACCCATCTAGCATGAACAACTAGATTCTTAATCCCTCTTCGCATACACATTAACTCAACAGCTGCATCTACACCTAAAGCACCACCAGTAAGAACAACAACTTCTTCTGTTGATTGAAAGTTCTTAGCTATAAAGCGTTCAACATACTTAACAACATTGCTTGGGTCAGAGAACTTTCTTGAACCTGATATACCTAGTTTATACAGTTCCTTCCATTTCATTACTACCTCCCTGTTTAATGAACCTAGAACTATCTTTAGTCTTTTGAAACTCTTCTATAATTAAATACATATACTCATCCTTAATACAATTACAGCTAATAGCTAGCTGTACATCTGAATTTTTTATCTCAAATGTAAGTGTACCAGCTCTATTTACTATATTCAGCATTTATCCTCCAGCTAAATAATGGTGCCCCGGAAGGGACTCGAACCCTTAAGGATTTCTCCGATGGATTTTAAGTCCATTGCGTTTACCAATTTCGCCACCGGGGCATACTAAGTTAATTGTCTTTACCTTCTCTTATCTCTTTAATGAAATCATATCCACACTTACACTTAAAGTGTAGATGCTCCCAGTTCACAATGTTAATGTAAGTACCAGTTATACATTTACGATCATTAGCTTTATGATACTTAGGTTCTAGTCCCTCTTGCCCACACTTAGGACATTGTTCTAACATTAGAATTTCTTCCCATGTCTATAGGGACGAGTCTTATTATATTCCATCTTTAAGAAGAGTGCCTTAGGTATATTCCATTTCTTATTGTAAGCTATATCCATGATACGAATAATAACATCAGCTAACTCTTCTTCTGCTCCACTAATCTCTGGAACATGGTCACTAGCTGGATTATCATGTCTTAAATACTCTAAGCATTCTGATACCTCTGAGTGAATAAGAGCTATTAATTCTCCATCCCTCCTTTCTAGAGATAACCAACCCTTGAGTCTATTAGTTCTATATATCTTCTTTTCCACCCAACCCCACAACTCTGCAAACATACCAGCACTTTGCTTATACATCTCAGGAGTATCTAAATCCTCTACAAAGTTTACATCTATGTTTGATTGATCTTCTTTATCTGGCACTTAAGAGCCTCCATTTCTATCTCAAGCATTCTACATGCTTCTTCCCATGTATATGCTCTATATAATAGAGTAGAATTATGTCCGCCCTTTCTAGCTACTTGCATAATCCTAACACCACGCATCTGCATACGTCTATATAATCGCTTTAATATTCCATATGCAAATTGAGCATTTGGATTATGCTCTTCATTAAACTTTAAATCTCTAGGTCCAGATGTATCTGCTCTATCTATATTCCTCACTTAACACCAACCCTCCTGCGGTCCAGTCCTGTGTGTGCAATAAAATATGAATCCGCTAACGTCTCCCTTCCTACCTTAGTAGAATAGTTTGGTTCATGCTTATTAATTTTAACAAATGCTCTAAGCATTCCATCTTTAGTTAATCTTCCTCTTACTGCATACTTCTTTTTCAGTCTCTTGTTTCTAAATGCCATTGCCTTAGCTACTGCTTTAACACTTACTGGATTTGCTGAGTAAACTTTAAAGCTTCTTTTCTCTAACTTGTTTCTAATCAGTGCATATAGCTGAGCTAGATTGAGGAATGATTTAGGATTCCTAACCCTATATGCAAAGACTGGTTCCTCAATAGTTACAAGAGGTTGTATGATTGTACCCGGATGCCCTCGACATATACTATTAATACTCTCTACTATTGCATCTGCCATATGAGTAACTCTAGTCCAATCATCTCGGTTTTTAGTATTACCAAATAAGATTGTATAGTCTAGTATCTTACCCTTCCCTGTTATACAGGTAACAGATGAGACCGTTATCCCTAGGTCTATTCCAAACATTACTCACTCCCTACGTTTATCATTGCAGAGAATTTTTCATATAGCTTTTCCATCTTAAGTGCACGTAATTCTTTTCCACCTTCCCTAAACTGATTTATTTCATGTATGGATATAGCCTCTCTGACTTCAATATATCTATCACACTTTTTACAGTGTGTAAACATTGTGATAATTATTATATCTGCTGCATGCTTTAGACTAGGTGCCGTACACAAACCCGGTTTACTCTCCATCTTTCTTTCTCCTTATCATAGCATGTCCTTTTACTTGCATGATACTATAGTTAACATTCAACAGGACATTAGGATTACCTTCACCTATTCTATTCTTAGCCATATTTAACCAGATAACTTTCTCTTCTTTATCTTCAGGTTGCTGAGATAGAGTAAGAATAACATCAGCCCAATTAGCCTTACCAATATCTTCTGAAATATCCCATAAGGTTGTTGTGCCCGCTGCCCCAGCAATTCTAGTCGCTTGTGATGCGGACCATATAGGAATATTAAATGTGGCTCCGAGCCGTCGTAATGCAATAATGATAGACGATAGTTCATATCTCCGTTCCTTATATTCTTTTGGAGAATACATCAGGTCTATCTGGTCTACAATTACCATATCAAATTCAAAGGTCTTTCTCAGTCTCTCTAAGTATACACCTAACTCATTAGCCGATAGCTTATTAGCAACAGCATCCTTGATTCTTAAGCCACCACCTTTATTCATTAGCTTTTTAATTGCAGGGTAAACAACTCTTGGATGCCTTTCAATATACTCAATTGGTTTCTTAGTAACTAGTTGGTCAAACCTTCCAGCTATTTTCTTTCCACTTAATTCAAGTGTTACATATACTACTTTCTTACCTTGCTTCATTGCATTGTAAGCTATGTTAATTAAGAAGAGAGTTTTGCCTACAGATGTAGGAGCTACAACAATTGCAATCTCTCCACCTGCTAATCCTCTACGCATAGCTTTATCTAACTCTGGAGATAAGAGTGTTGCTATTCTTTCTTCTTTACTATCTTCATCAAGCCGCTTAATCGGATTGCTAAAATAATCATAGGCAGAGTCAAGTAACTCAGTAGAATCAACCAGAAGAGCTTCATCTAATCTTCCTCTTAACTTATCAATATTAATATCTTCATCATGGTCTAGAGAATGGACTGCATCTAGAATAGTAATCTTAAGTAATTGTCTCTTAGCAAATCTCTTTACTACATCATCAGCAATAGATTCATCTGTTAATGGATACTGTTTAATCTTCTTAATAATATCTCTATACTTACCAGCTTCATTCTCTTTGACCCTTGAATTAACTAACGCAAATAAAGAGGAAAGTGGTGCGAGTGTCTTTCCCTTTGCGTGCTTATGATAGAATAGAATTAACTTATATATGTACTTAGTAAACTTAGATTCAAATAAATACTCTTTAACAATGGGACTATACTTAAGGTACATATTCCTATTACGTAATAGACTTAGTATCCTAAACTCTAGGAGATGGTTCTCCATTAAACAATTCCTTTATCTTTAAGAATTTTAATAATATCCTTTTCTAATGCTTCTACAAATTTATTGTGTAATAGATCAACAAGAAGCATATTATATAATGTTATTATAACTACTAAGATTGTACAAGCTATTACAATCCATGTTAGTATAATCATTTAATCCTCCTACGCCCCAGCTTAGGCGCGCGAGGATGCCCTACAAACGCTTTGGGAGTCTCCCCGGCAACCTTAGCTAAGGAAGCTATCAAATCCTTTTTGAGGGCATCCTTGGAAGCGTGAGACGGTCCGCCGCTCCATTGCCGCTTGTCCATTGGTAGCTTCCAGCATTGCAGTCTATAACTACATAACTTACAATGCCATGTATCTCTACCATACGGTCTAGCTACTAGCTCTTTAGCTTTAACACCTTTATGAATCTCAGCAACTCTATTGAGAATAGCAATCATTAAGTCAGGGTCATTCTTGAGTCTCTTAATCTTAAGCTCTGCACTATTCTTATCCTTAAAGATAATGAAGCCACTCTTCTTACTGAGAATATCCATATAGATTTGAAGCTGGTCTACATAATTAAGATAGTCAGCAGGGAAATTCTTATCCAAGTATTTAAATCTAAATGTAGAGATAGACTTAACATCAAAGACTTCATCATCAAATACACCATCACATGTACCAGTGATAGTAAACTTTTGTCCATTATGTCTATACTGTTTAGAGATAGTCATCTCAACATTACTCATTGTACCAATCTTACCAAGTAACTCTCTTACAGCAGTATGATGTATGTGTCCATCCTTAAAAATAAGATGTGTCTCTGGAGTTAACCCTTCTGCTGGATAGTTAAGTGTTGCATACTGCAATGCTCTAGCACATCCTCCAATCTCCGATGCTCTATATACACCAACAGTATGAGGCTTAGTGGATTCCTGTTTAGCTTCTGCTTCTACCTTAGCTAATATTTTTTGAATTATCTTATCTTGGCTCATTCAATATCTCCCTTCGTAATATTCTACAATCATCAGGAGCTTCAAAGCCAAGTTTAACTTGACCCCTTTTAATTTCCAATATTCTAATATTGATCTTGTTGTCAATAACAATTTCCTCGTCAAGCTTTCTAGTTAGTATTAACATAGCTAACCTCCATGTTATTTAGTTATAATATTACTACATATACCTTCATTTACAGGTTCTTGTACAACATGACAACCAATTGTTTGTGCTACTACTTGTGCATATTCAGCATGGTCTTTACACATTAGCAAAGGTTCACGTCCTGGCCAGAATATTCTTTGTGTTGCTGGTTCTCCACATATCCTTTCATTTAATTCCATAATAATTCTCCTTAACTTATTGAAGTGCTCCCGGTTGGAATCGAACCAACGATAGACTGGTTAAAAGCCAGTTGCTTTACCCCTAAGCTACGGGAGCACATCAAAGTTTAATTACTCATCATCCTCATCTTCATCACTATCAACATTCATTTCCTCTTCATCTTCATCTTCATCCTCATCATCATCAATCTCTACATCATCATTCTCATCATCATCATCAACATCATCATCGTCATCATCTTCAGTATCGACTGGTTTCTTATTCATTTTCTTTCCTTTCTTTACAGGCTTATCATCTTCCTCATCTTCATCATCATCACTAGTAGCAGGTTTACTCTTACTCTTCTTAAACTTAAGACCAACCTCACGCAACTCTTCATTAAAATTATTCTGAAGATACTCTACCATTGCATCATACGAAAGCCACTCATCTACTTCCTTATCAAGCTGATACAAATCCTTTGCATCAAAGTCAACAGAGCTTTCCTTAGTTCTAATGCGATAGGAATATCTAGTGCGAAGTCCACTACCTCTACGCACAATGGTAATATCCCTACCGCTTTGTGGGTCAGTCATATCACCAACATCAGGGTCATCACTAGCATCTAGAATAGCCTCAACAAACTTCTTATTAGTTCCATAAATCTTAACCTTATCAGGCTCTTCCCTATCAATAACATTAACAAAGTACCTACGATTAGCTCTAATCCTGTCAGCCAATTTAGTATGGTCAGGATTATCACTATTCTTTAGTCTAGAGATAAAGACACAAACAGGACACTTGCCTTTACCAATAGACTCAGGACAACTAATAGCCCTATTACGTCCACCAATACTAAAGCCAAAGTGCTGGCCTACTGTATAATAAAAGAAACCATCAGCACTTTTACCCCAAGGTGGTAGCACTCTAATCGTAGCCTTAGCATCTTGACCACGCTCGGGTGCTTTAATATTAAACCACCTATCATCTCCACCACCACCACTCTCTTGGAAATGTTTACGAATCTTAGCCATTTTAGACTTGTTATAATTAACAGTAGAGGTTCTACCTGTGGTGGTACTACTCTTTTTCTTGAGCATGTTAGACTCCCTTCTTACTCTTAGTCTTAGTCTTGTCTACAAGATTAATAGGAGTCGCATCTTGGTCTTCAATAACATTAAAACGACGCCATGTCTTATACCCCTCAAGCAACTGAGTCATTCTAATATCTGCATAGAATAGAAGAGCACCATCAACAACTCTAAACTTAGTACAAATAACCCGACGAGTAAACTTAGGCGTAACTACTACATCAACATGCATAGTCTTCCATCTCCTTCCAATTAGGACCAATCTTAATATCAATCTTCATAGGTACCTTAAACTTAAATCCAAACTCTGACGTGTCTACATTTTCAAATTCCTCCTTTAGTATCCTAGCAATAGTAGGTATGTATCTCTTCGGCATATCCAACACCCACGAGTCATGTACCTGTAATACAAATAGAACTTCTGGATACTTTGCTTTGATTCTTTTCCATGCATTATAACCAGCTAATAGAATGTAGTCGCTAAGGCCTCCTTGTATTGGAGAGTTAACTGCTTTTCTAATAGATGCTTGTCCTTCAGGTGAATCAGGTTCAAGTATTGCTAATCTACGATACCTGCCAAATAGATTCCGAACATACCCATGTTCAATAACAAACTCTGTAACTCTTTCAACATGCTTCTTCCAACCTGGAAATTGTTTATGCCAACCTCTAATTAATTGATATGCTTCCTTCTCTGTCGCGCCTTTCATACCTTGTGCAATAGTCTTAATACCTGAACCAAATAATACAGCAAAGTCAATCGTCTTACCATTATGTCTTTCGGTATCTGTTACATGCTGCGGTAGCTTATGAAAGATACTAGCTGCTACTGCTCTATGAATATCAGGGTCACCATGATTAAATAAATAAATTAGATTCTTCTCATTAGATTCGTGAGCTGCAATTCTTAACTCACCTTGAGAAGAATCAATCTGCATTAATATTCCATCATCATATCTAGAAACAAACATTCCTTTAACATCACCGTTCCTAGGTATCTGCTGTAGATTAGGGTCATTACAAGATAATCTTCCAGTATCTGCTCCAGTCATATTCCATGTTGCATGTATAAAACCATCACGTAAGTATCTAGGCATACCTAGAATATAAGTTCCATATAACTTACTTATCTTTTTGTATTCCATTAGCTGAGTAATATACTCACGCTGGTCATCAGTAATATCATCCTTAAGTATTAAGTCAAGTGCATCCTTAGCTGTAGTATACTTAACTCTTTTCTTTCCCATTCTAACTTCATGCGGAGTTAACTTCCATACCCCATATAGTAATTGTCTTAGCTGTAATGGAGCATTGTGATTCAATTCTACCGGAGCAAGAGTATCTAACTGCTTGAGAAGTTTGTTAATCTTAATTGAATAGACATCTTTAATATCTTCAATTGCTCCCTCATCAATCTTAACACCATTACACTCTACATCAATAAACATCTTAGTTGCATTCATCATTAAGTTATTAAGTGGAATCAATCCCTCTTGCTCTAGTCGAGGAATAAACACTCGTCTTAATCTACCTGTAGCATCAGCATCACCACAACCATATCCTATTCTAGTCTTTAATGATATTGCTTTATATGCCTGTCCCCATAGTCTAGCTCTAGCTAAAGTAATGGGCTCTTTCTTTTCCTTGTGCATTTTAACATAATCATTAATCAACCTAACAAACTTTCCTTTATATCCCTTAAGTTCTGTGAATGTAGCTGATGTAATATCGAGAGATTTATTAGGAAAGTTTTCATCAAGCAAGTGAATGTTCTGGATGGTATCATTCAATACACCATCGAATATGATACCAGCTTTCATTCTCAACCACTTCAAATCAAACTTAATATTGTGTCCATTAACTTTAAAATTCTCGAGAGTTAAAACATCTTTTAGTTCTCTGCCAATCTGTTTAGTCCAGTCTAAATAATATCCAATACCTTTCTTTGTACTAAGCTGTACAGATAGAATCTTTTTATCTGGAAGAAATGGGTCAAGTCCATCTGTCTCTAAATCTAAATCTAACCATTTTAGTTCTTCAATATTTAACTCTGGTATATCTGATAGACTATCTATCTTTATATAATTAGCTTTCTTCTTTATTGCTGGCAGCTTGCCCTTCAATAACTCTTTAGCAAACTCAAAGTCCTCAACAATAAACTCTAGTAACTCTGGCTTATGAAAGGTTGCAGCAGGATGATAGGTAACAATGAATGGAATACCTTTAGGAAATGGTCCTTGCGTATAGTGTATCTGTTTCCTAACACTAATGATTTGTACATTATGGTCAGCAAGTAATGCCTTAGCTGCATGACCACCTAAGCATATGATTAGCTCAGGCTTTAGCTCTTGAATTTCTTTTCTAAGATAATGAAGAGTGCAAGTTTCAACTTGACTATTATTAGGAGGGTGATTAAATAAAGGATGACACTTAATGGTGTTGGTAACATACATATCCTTTCTATTCAATCCTAGATTAATAAGGATTGAATCCAACATCTTTCCTGCTTTACCAATAAATGGAATACCTATCTTATCTTCCTCTTCTCCCGGTGATTCTCCTAATAGCATTACCCTTGCATTAGATGGACCAACTCCCATTAAACATACATGCCTAGCAGACCTGTGCATATCGCATAACTTACAATGGCTGTTTCTTATATTCATTAAGTTGCTTGGTGGCTCCATCTAGCAAGCTCCTTAATAGAGGTGTGTCATCTAAATATAATTTAGCAGCATCTATCTTATGAACAACCAATTGAGATTTAGTACCTAAAGCACCGAGTTGTAACTTTAGATTGATTGCATTACTAAATGCATCATCATCTAAATAGATTAGATATCTATCTTTCTCTGCTAATCTTTTAAGCTGTTGACTTGTTGGCGTCTTGCCTAACAAAGCTAATGCATTATATCCTACTCTACAAACTGCTAATGCATCAAAGATACCTTCACATATTACCCAAGGATAGTTAGGTCCACCTCTATTTGCATCGGCTATAAATAGAGTATTATCTTTGGGCCAAGGTGCATTAGTATACTTGGGTTTTGTCCCATCATATTTACGGCACACAAAATATTCTAGAGTATGTCTTTGTGGAAACATAGAGTATACTGGAAATATAATACTATTTCTATATGGACCATTCTTCTCTAACGAAATACTAATATCATGCGTAATAAGTTCATCTTTTGTAATGCCACGTTCAAACAAATAAGTAACAGCAGTTAAGGGAAACTCTTCTCGATATTTATAATCATCTGGACTTGCATGAATTGCTCTATGCAATGGGAGAGATTTAACTATTCTATTAACTGACATCTCTGGATTAACTTTATTCTCTATATGAACTCTAAAGTTTTCAATACTAGGTTCAGTTATCTGATTGGCTAATACTTTTCCACCTCTACCACACTTAAAGCAATACCATAAATTATCTAGATTAACATACAAGTGTTTACCAGTATCATCACAGTTAGGACAATTATATCTAACCTCTCTACCATTACCAGCACTTTCATGTGGCTGAGAGTTAAGCCAATCAAGAGTTATCTTCATTAGTCTTTTCTCCTAAAGCAAGTTTAAGTTGATTAGGGTTAGGAGTTGTCTCTTGCATACACTTAATAATATCATGCAATTGTGCTGCAAGATACATTACCTGCTCTCTATTTAGAGAGACCCCTTTAGGAGAGTAATTATTAAACTCATCACTTGTAATATACTCTCTAATATCCAAGAGCAATGAAGAGTTATGATACTTTACTACTCTCAGTCTGAATTCCTGTAAGGGATATTTTGGATTACGTGGAAGAGAATCGTATGCTTTAATAACAACAGGCGGACGCTTCATATTAGTTAGTCCCTTGGTTTGAATTGTCCACGATAAAATTCTTTACGACACTCAGCACTACAAAAGAAATGCCAACGCATTCTAATAACAAACTCTTTACCACATGATGCACAGTGGCGTAGAAACTCTAACTCTTTATGCTTTGGATTAAAGATGAATTTGATATAAGCTTTGACTTCATCATTAATAATCTTTTGAATAGCTTCTCGTCTGAGTTGAAGAATAGTTTTAATCACATTAGTCTCCATTAGTTATTGAGTATAAATAAAGGGTGAGATACACATTGCTTGGGATAGACTGCTAACATGCGTAGACTTATATCTATCTTGCGTTTACTGTGCATCCCACCCAATATTATTTAACTACTAATTACTCCTCATCCTCATCCTCATCCTCTTCCTCATCCTCATCTTCCTCATCACTTTCCTCATCCTCATCCTCTTCAACATCAGTATCCTCTTCCTCTTCCACATCCTCATCCTCAGGCTCATCCTTCATATTAATAACATTAGCGATAGCCTTAGACTTATTCTTAGTCCACTCCTCAAGTGCCTCTCGAACAATAGCACTAATAGAAGTGCTCAAAGCAATACAACCCAAACGCACTCGCGCGTGCAACTTCTTAGGAAGGAAAATAACAACAGGCTTATTATCCTTATTAGCCTTTGCAGCAGCATCAGAAGTAGCACCCGCGGGACGACCAACCTTCTTAGCAACCTTAGCAGACTTCTTGCTCTTGATAGCCATTTTGTTTAACCTCTGTTTAGATTAGTGGTTTACAGTTAACTACTGTTTACTTCATCCCTCCCCTACTACTATTTATTACTTCATAATTCCTCCTTTCTCCACTCGTGAGCATTAGTATGCTCTATATAGAAATTAGAATACAGACCATATTTAGCTGGTAGTCTGTATTCCAATGGCCGAGTTTTCCATATCTTACATTTACCACTTACTCTACATTTAACAGGATTACCTCTACTATCCTTTCTAGATTCATGGTAATACACATCACCAACTTTTGAGTTAACTGCAATCTCTTTAGTAATCACTTGACTTTCCTTTCTACTCGTAAGTCTTAGAAAGAATAGGTTCCCAACTATCACTCATATTCATAGCCTTAGCTATTCTGTTAGCATCAGTTAGAAAAGTACAACCGCATATCTCTCTATTTTCTTTTGTATCATACACACTCACTACTTTTAAAACTACGTTTACAATATATCTGGGACTCATTTTGTTTTTCCTTTCTGAGAAACATTTCCTCTTCAAATGCATACTCTTCCTCTTCTAACCAAATATCTTCATCATCCATTAGAATACCCTTGGAATCTTAATGAAAGAGATTCCATATTCAGGTTCCATTCCATAATCATTAGTACACTTATCTAACAACTCAGAAGCATATAGCAATGCACTCGACTTATCAGTAAACACTTTGCACCCTTTCCACATATTTCTAGCATTAGCAATAAGCACATCAGGATTAGTAGAGTAATATTTTGCTCGATACGCTTCCTGATATGCTACATGCTTTTTATCCTCTGGTCTAAGCTCATATATAGAATGATATTCTCCCTCATATTTAGAGAGAATAGGCTCGGGAGCATCTTTATCATAGTTTAGATTTTCTATAGCCTGTAGTTCTTTCACTCTATATTCATATCCACCCTGATAGCCTGTAGTATTATGAGTTTGCAGAATATAAATACCATTGTCAGCGGACATTGTGAATCTCCTTTATTTGGGTTATACGAAGTAAATGCTAATTGTTTCATTATCCTTTTCATAGACAGACGCACAGTTAAATGCGTCATTAAGATTGTGACAAATCTCATATAGATTATGAGACTTATCACCTATCAGATACCACATTTTATTTCTCCTTTCTTTTGAGTGATGTTTCTACTTACCCATAATCCCATCATTCTCACTATTTATCTCATCATCTAGAATATCTGCGATGCCTTTCGCCCATCGCATATTTTCAGTAACCTCTTTATCTTCTCTAATACTATACAGTTTATTAGTTGTGCTATCAAAAATAACACAACCATTAATATCCGTATATGTCTCACCATCATTAAGGATTACATATTTCATTTTATACATCCTCATAGTTAAGGTGAACAATAATCTCCATTGCCAGGAGAGTATTATGTTCCTCATTATCACCATCACATACAACAATGGAATAAAGAGGATCATTATGATTTTCTGGAGCATCTGTTATATATGCTTTATATTCCATGGCTTCATTCCCTAATACAGCATAATCCATTTCCATTTCCTTATGTGTCATTAATCTCCATTTTCTTTCATTTGCGATCGACATTAGACTTTCCTTTCTTCTTGGATTTGGATACCAATATCCATATTGAATAGGAGTGTTACCACTATGTACAATAGTGATAGGTCCAAACTCAATCGTTCTGAGTGAGGGAATATTCCACCCATCACTATCAATATATCTCTTGGCATACCTATGTTTATATTCCCAGCGCCAAGAAAAGAAAATCCTTGTCCATCCATATTTATGTTTCATAAGCATACTCATTTCTTTTCCTCCTTTTCTTTCTTTTCTCTTTTGAGTATGACTACAAATGATGGAGTATATCCATCACGTATTTCCTCGAATGTATAGGGACAGGGTGGATACTCTTTATTTATATCTATCATGTTTATATCCTTTCTTTTGAGGGTGTCTAGGATGCCCTAGGATTGACGCGAGGCTTCCTAGGTAGGGACAGGCTAGGTAGGGCATGGGACGCGAGCCTAGGGCAAGTGTGGCAGCGTAGGAGCGTTCCTAGTGCCCTACCCTGAGTAGCTTTCCGGGCATGACAAAACCCCTAGATATTTCACTAGGGGTTATTGTCACTACCTATTACTTATGCGAGCGGATTCTCCAACTTGGAAACCTTGTAAACCTTCCCATTTGTCTTGGGTGCTAGGAAGGCTTCCTTGGTACGTGCAATGCTCTTTTCGATAAGAGAGAAAATCTTATCGACTTGTTCATCCGTATATTCATACACGGATGTATTGGCGCATGCCCGCAATCCCTTGGAAAGCTTCAGGATTTTAGCGAGCCGCATTCCCGCTACCCTGATAAACCTAACATCAGGTTGCTTTTCCTCTTCAGTCAACGGTTTGCGGCCGCGCTTGATAATACGAGCCGCTTCCTTTGCAAGCTTGTGATTAGCCGTTGACTTCAGGTCACGGATAACGTGCGTCTTTGCCATGTTAGTATTCTCCTATATCCCTATTAGCTTCCGCATATATGCCATTTGCATAGCGGAATCCCATTAGCACCTATACATATCCCTTTCGGTATGTATGGAGGTTAGGATATAGACGCTAACATAGTGGCCATCCTATTAGGATTCTATATATCACTGTAATAACTTTAGTGTTATTACGATATATAGCATTGGCCATTGTCGGCGCTTTGTATTAGCGGGGTTTGTGCCGCTATCAGGAAGCGCCCCATATACGCAATAGGGAGTCTAACCCTTTTGCACAATCCATTAGCATTATCCCATGTAAACGGGCATCAAGTAGGTAGCGGTCAAATGACATAACCTACCTAATGGATTGTTTATCTATTCACTCGAATCTATTTAGCCTCTTACCGTAGTGGCCGTCTGCCGCGTTGGCGTTGGGCGAGCACGATAGATTCAAGCTATTCATTTATTTACTATCCCAATGGGCTTTATATAAATGAATAGGGTGCCATCTTCTCAAGGTAGTAAGGGATAGTTGTCAGGGAATCGTTAACCTTCCTAACCCCTTGAGACTCAACAAGTTACAAAGGAATAGTTTTTAGTTACTTAGTTTACATAATCATTTTATTCTAAAGCATTACTTTTAGTATTTAAGAGGGAAATGGGTTAGGAAATATGAATATAGATAGGTATATCCCTAGCTGTATATCTGTATTCATATATCCCAGAATGATATTAATAAATGAATATTCAGTAGAGCTTGAATAATCAGCTAAAGCTTAATGTTATCGCATATATGAAAATGATTGTGCGCTCATGGAATACTGATACCCGGATATGCCCAATATTATATTTAGACTCACCCCTTTACTAAGATGACTATCTAATTATGCCTAGAGTATTTTTCTTATTAAGTATATAGTATTACTTATTATTTATAGAGATATAAGGATAGGGGTAAGGGAATAGTATAAGAAACTAATAGCAGCTCTATCGGTGCTCTGGCGGCCTATAAGGCTGTATATAGTGGGGAAAGTAACACCCGAATAGGCCGCCGTCCGCTGCAAGTCATTGCCGCTGTGTAAGTTAAGAAAAAATTTTTCTCTTTCCAATTGACAAAATAACCACAGAGTGGTTATGGTCAGTGATACCTGTGAATGCCACAGGAACATAGTTTCTTGTTACCTGCAATGGATGCAGGACATTACTACTTTTCAGGAGAAAATATGGCTACTATTAAAAGGACTTCGCCCGGCCCTAAGATTGGTCCCACTGGTTCTACTATTGGTGCGCCTAAAAATGTAGGTACTACTGGTCCACGTAATACTTCTACATCAACTACTGGTGGTCAACATTCTTTTATGCCTTCACCTAAAGGAATGCAAGGTGCCGCTAAAAGAGGTTCTGGACAAACATCAAGTGGTAGGGAAAATTATTATGACTTCATGCCTAGGAAGGCAGGAGGTAAAAAATAATGGGAGTTGTCCCAGGAAAAAATAATCAAATCTTACAAGCTAATTCAGGTGCTGGTGGTTCAAGTGTAAACGTAATACTTCCAGCAGCACCAAGTGGTTCTAAGTATTTAGTAGATTGGATTGCTGTCTGTGTTAGAAACGCAGCTGCTGCTAATGCGCTTATAGAAATTTCAGTAGTTCTACTTGAAGGAACAACTCCAGTTGTTATTAATGTTCCCATAACACCTTCAGGAATTGCTCAGGCAGGTGGAACATATGGCGTATTCCTTAGTGGATTAGGCTTACCTGCTGTTTGTGATGGGTCTACACTTTCTGCTACTGTTATAATTAGAGATAATACTGGTGCTGGCAGTAATACTACAGTAACAAATGGTTTAATTCTAACTACGTGGGGACTTAAGCAGCTACCATATCAGTATATGGGGTAAGTATGTTTAATCTAGAGAAACTCCATGAGGAGTTAATTAGAGATGAAGGAAGTAGTTTAGTTCCCTATAAAGATAGTAAAAGTAAGTGGACTATTGGAGTAGGACATTTACTAGGTGATACTCCAAGAATGACATATATAACTCCAAATGAGTGTGAAGCTTTACTTGACTATGATATAAATAGTGCGTTGAAATTGGCTAAGTCTTGTATTCCAGAGTTTGATAAATTAGATGATGTTAGACAAAGAGCACTTGTTAATATGGCATTTAATCGTGGTAATAATATGAGGACCTCTCCTACAATTACTCCCGCAATCAATAAAGCAATTGAAGATGAAAGTTGGTGGCTAGTAAAAGATGCTATTGCTATGAGTCCTTGGAGAGCCCAAGTACCTATTAGAGCAGATAGATTAAGTAAAATGCTAGAAACGGGGAATGCAGTTTAACTAACTTCCGTCCCAAAGGGAAATACTAATGACATGGAACTGGGAGTTAATTTCAATATTAGTTACTGTTGTTTTATGGTCCATAGGTAACCTTCTTTATGTAGGTATTAAATTGGGAACTATACAGACAGATCTTACCTATATAAAGAAAATGGTAGGCAATGGTACTCCGGGAGTCTTTGTACGTAGAACTGAAGTAGATTTAATGAATAGACTAGCTGATTCCGCTGTTGAGGATTTAAGTCGCAGAATTTCTGTAATAGAGGATAGAGATGAAAACATTTCTGGGTAAAAAGGCCTCAAGAATTCAAGAGATAGTTGAAGATGAAGATAAGCGTAGATTAATGCGATTAAAGGAAGCTAAGGAAAATAAGAGTATTAAGAAAGTAGTTAATATGTGGGCAGAGGAAAAACTTAAACCTAAGATTCTTTCAGACAAACAGAGGACCGTTATTTATTTAATGACGGACTTTGTTCATAATTTTTCAAATCAGTATATTTGTGAGCGTGTACAGATTACTAAGCAGGAACTTTATAAGTGGCGTAATGACCCAATGTTTCTCAGAGAGTTAGATAAAGAGATTACTCGTCGCCGCTCATTTATTCGTATCCATGCTTTCCGTAATGTTCACCGTGCTATTCTACGTGGTGACATGCGCTCAACATGGAACTATCTTAAGATGTCTGGTGACCTTAAAGAGAACATTAATATTGTTGATAACACGGGCGAGCATGAATTAAATGATGCAGAGCTAAATGAAGAGATTATGAGATTATCTAAACAGTTAGCTGCTGTTAATGAGAACCATGAGAACTAAGTATGATTGATGTTATCAGCAATATTAATCTAGATACTAAGCGTAGACTCAATACGCTATTAAATGAGCAAACCCGCAGATTGGGGTTAGTGGATTTACATTTCTTCTGCAAGCATATTCTTGGATACAGTGACCTTACAGATAAAGACGGATTCCACGGGGAGTTTTGTGAACACCTAGAGAATAAAGATAATCACTTTAAACTCTCACTGACTCCCCGTGGTTCTTTAAAATCTTCAATTGGTACAATAGCACACTCTATTCAGGAAATAGTTAAGAATCCTAATATTAGAATTTTAATTGCTTCCGAGAAATTTACAATATCGACAGCATTCTTAACAGAAATTAAAGGGCACATTGAAAAGAATGAGAAGTTTCGTGCCCTATATGGCAACTTAGTTGGTAAAGATAAATGGACAGGTTCTGAAATTACAGTTAGTAACAGAACTATATGGAGAAAAGAGCCGACAATATCATGCGCAGGAATTGATGTTACTAAGGTTGGTATGCATTATGATAGAATTAAAGTAGATGACCCTCATTCGGACCAGAATACACAGAGTCAAGACCAGATAGATAAAGTTATTAGATGGTTTAAACTTTTATTCTCTCTGCTTGACCCGGGTGGTTATCTTGATGTTAATGGAACAATCTGGCACTATGGCGATTTGTATAGCTATATCCAGAATAAAGAAAGAGAAAGAAAGCAAAAGGGTCGCAAGAAAAGATTTACAGTGTTTAAGAGAACTGCTTATGAAGGAACACAGGATGATCTTTTAAGTGATAGGGTAACTAAAGATAAATTACTCTGGCCGGAAAGATTAACATCAGACTTTCTTAAAGATACTTTGATTGAACAGGGTCCATACATTTTTAGTTGTCAGTATCTTCTTAATCCTATAGATGATGAAACTGCTGTATTTAAGCGTAGTTGGATACAGACTTGCACTAAAGCACAAGTACCTAAGAATCTTAGTGTATATTCTACAATTGATCCAATGCGTGATGAAGAGGGTAAAGATTATCTTGCAATTACAACTTGTGGTATGGATGAGAATTGGAAGATATACATATTAGATGTTCGTAGATTAAAAGCGGATGAGCATGATACTGTTGATGAAATGTATAAAGTATATGAAAAGTGGAAACCAATTAAGATGGGATTTGAGTCAGTAGCTTGGCAAAAGACCTATCTTAATTACGTTAAGATGCTTCAAGTAATGCGTAATATTAGAATGCCTATTACCCAGCTACAGACAGATACTAAGATTTCTAAACGTATGCGTATTAAGAGTATGGTTCCTTATTGGAAGGCTGGATTATTTACTATTGTTACAAACAAAACATTAGATACTCTAGAAGGAAATAAAGCTGTACTAGTTGATGAGCTAACCCGGTATCCTAAAGTTACAAATGATGATTGTATTGATGCTTTGGCTTACATGAATCAGTTAACCAAGCGCCCGAGCGTTATTCAGATTCTAAACAAGATTTCTCCCAAATCGTTTAAGGGAATTAAGAATAGATTACGTAAGCCAAAGAACAAACTTGGTGTGCATAATGTACGCGGGGGAGTTCATGTCAACTGATATATACAAAAAGTCTCCTAAAAAAGTCACTACACTAGATAGTGATGAAACTAATATGTGGTTGAATAGAATCAATATGTCCCTTAAATGGCGTCAGCCTTATGAAGATGTTTGGAATAGGATTCTTGATTACTTTAAGGGAAAGTATTTTAATGTTCTAACAGAAGATGAGCAGATTTGTGTCAATATGGTTTATCCTCATGTCAAAGTAGTTATACCATCAATCTATTCTCGCAATCCTGATGTAATAGTTATACCTAGGCGTAGAGAGCTATACAATGATGATATAGCTCGTAAGCGTGCAGAGATAATGCAGAACCTTCTTAGGTATCTATTAAAAAGTTTGGATGTTAAAAGTGAGGTTAAACTTTGTATCCTTGATGGTATATTAACTGGACATGCTTGGGTAAAAACAGGATATGACACCGAATTTGAAAAGATTGATGACGAGAAAAAAGAAAAGCAAAGCGTCATCTCTAGTCTTTTACAAAAATTGGGTGTTAAGGAAAAAGAGGAAGAGGAAGATACTGAATTTCAACCTAATGAAAAAATTGTATCGGAAAGACCTTGGGCATTAAGAGCTTCTCCATATGATATGATAGTTCCGGCATTAAGTAGAAGGCCGGAGGAATTAGGTTGGATAGGCGAGAGAATTATTAGACCATATGAAGAAGTAATGGAAAATCCAAACTATAATACAGAGGGATTAAAACCATCAGCTAATGGAAATGAGTTACTTGCTTCTCTTCGTGGCGGCAAATATAATAAGATTCCTCTAGCTGATGACATTAAGTATTCTGTACTATATGAGATATGGTGTGGAGAATCCGAGCAGGTTTATACTTTTGCAGAGGGACATAAAAAACCATTAGAAGTTAAAGATTCTGAATATACATTCTTAGATTCTAGGTATCACCCATATGTTATGTTAAGATTTAATGAGACTCCGGATGAATTTTATCCTATGAGTGATATTGAACCAGCAGAGCCTCAGTTATTAGAGCTTAATGAAACTCGTTCTCAAATGGTTAACCATAGGAAGAGGTATAATAGAAGGTATGTAACTAAACCGGGTGCTCTTGACCCACAAGCTAAAGCAGATTTAAAAGCAGGAGCAGATGGAACAGTTGTTGAACTTACACCTACATATTCAGAAGATCCAATTGATGGAATTATTTATCCAGTTCAAGATGCTGCATTACCTCCAGAAGTGTATGCTGTTGAGTCAAGAGTTAAAGATGATATCTATACAATTCTAGGAACTAGTGATTATGCTAGTCGCGCTAGTGGTGGAGCTAGAACCGCAACGGAAGCATCTATTATTTCTTCTCAGACACAGAATCGTGTTCAAGAGAGAATTGATTTAATTGAATCTTTTGTTAATAGGATTGTTCGTAACATTGCTCAGATTTCTCAGAAGTATTTAGATGCCGAACAACTTGAGCCAGTATTAGGTGAAGATGCAATCTTCTGGGTTCAGTTAAATAGTCGCAAAGAGATTCAGGGTGAGTACTCATATAATATAGTTTATGGTTCTTCTACTCCAATCAATAAGGATGTTGATAGGTCACAGTTTATGCAGTTCTATGCTATGGCTAAAGATGACCCGATGTATGACCAGGAAAAATTAAGGTTAGAGTTAGTTAGGAAGTTTGACCTTGAGAATCCTGAGAGTTGGTTAGTAAAAGAACTACAAGCTCAAATAGAACAGCTTAGAGCTATAGCATTAAAAAATACAGCATTAGGGGCTGGAAGCTCCGAGGATGCCTCACAATCGCTTCAAAGCCTTGGCAGGGTACCTAGGCCGGAGCCAGTGCAGAAACTCCCTACCGGGCAACCTCAGGGCATTGGCGCGGCAAGGGCAATGGAGCCGGAAGTACCGGGCGGGACCGGCGGAACGAATCTAGCATAGGAATATTATGAAACCATATCTTCCATTACGCGCGGGTGTTAATCGCAATGATAGGGTTGCTGCCCTATTAGATATGGGTATATCTCCGGGTGAAGATGAAAGCTATGATGTTCAAGCTAGAAGGTTAATGGCTCAGAAAGACCAGCTTATAGATACTAAGAAACTAAATATACTTCAACAGATAGAATCAGCAATACAAACTGCTAGAAATAAGGGTGCTCCAGAGGGTCCACTTAGTCCATTAGATTTTGCAACACAAACATTAGCTAAGACTATTCCATCACCAAGTGAAGTAGATATTAATAAATTTTCTCGAGATATTCCTGAAATAGGACAAGGTATATTAGAAGTAGCAAAGCATCCATTAGCATCTGCAAAGCAGGCTATACTAAATGGTCCTCCTAACCCTACTACTGTAGCATCAATGTTAGTACCGGGTGCAGCACTTAAAGCATATCGAGAGTTAGTTCCACTTGAAACTAGAACATATCTACACCATATGGCTGGAATACCTACACCATTTACTCGTGTTAATGAAAGAGAAAGACAAGCATTAACACAAATGGCACAAGATAGAATAGATGAGTTACTTAAAATACAACATAACATGGATCAAGTTAAAGCATACGCACTAAAGAATATAAATGATATTAAACTTATGAAGCCAGCTGAATTAGTAGAGTATGCACAAAATGAAGGTGTACTCATTGATTCAGATAAGTTTAAAACTAAAGGACCATATAAAAATAGTGATAGTTATTTTGATATTAATAAACTTAGGGATTTTCTTATTAATGATTATAAAGAACAACGTCCTAGTATATTTATGGATAAGACCACTCTTAAGGCTCGTGGTTATTTAGGTAATGAAATGGATAATGCAAATGTTAGAGAGGAGTTTGAAAAACTAACTGGTAAGCAATTACGTGCAATTCCAGTACCAAATACTGATGAGTTTGCAACAGCCTTTGGAAAAGCATATGTTGAACCAACGATAGATAAGACAACAGGTAGGATAGTACCTAAAGCAATTAAAGATACTTATAAGTTTTATCCTGATGTTTATAGCTTTGATAAGGGAGAAGCACGAGCAGGTATAAAAGCATACTTTGATATGATTTTAAAGGGTCATTTTCAGGGTGGTGGTAATATAACAAATGTAGGACCGGCTGTTAGAGACTTTATAAAGAATGTATTTAGAATGAATGCACATGAACCAGCAGGTACAATAGCAAGAAAGTTAGGTATGCGTAGACCTACATCTATTATTGATATTCCATTACAGACACCAGCGCCAATGAATGCTTATGATAAAGCGGCTATATTATTAGGAGCTAAGGCATTAGCGAGTAAAAAGGAATAGCCATGATAAAAAGATTTTTAATCTTAGTATCTCTATGTTCTATTGCAGCAGCTCCACTTGAAGGTAAGTATCCAAGAGAGGCAATATATAATGCTGGAACGGCAAGCTGGGGTCCACCCTTAGTTAAAGAGAATAGATGGGATGGTCCTCTTGATTCTTTAAAGCTAATGAGACTTTCTAAATTTCCTGTTGTTGGAATAACAGTAGATCCAGCTGGTAATATTCGTCCCGACCTTGTATCTACTCTTAGGCATTATAATCCTAATATTCGTGTTATATTTTATACACTAATAGGTTTCCACTGGATGAGTCCATCGAGTGAGGGTGGAAGTTATCCTGAGACTAATCATCAATGGAATGCACAACGTTGGCGTATTATTGAAAATACTAATGGTTGGTTATATGGTACTGATGGTAAGGTATGGTTTGCTAACTACAATGTTAATCTAGGAAAAAGAGAAACAGTAGATAGTTTAATTAGTCTTGCACTTGGTGTAGAACGTACTCATATTGGTGATGGTTGGTGGCTTGATGATTTTCATGCTACAGGAATTTCTTGGACTAGTGGTAGTATGGGTAGAATTTTAGATTTACATAGAGCTGGCTTCACAACTTTAGCTCAACTTGATTCTGCATTTCATGTAAATACTCAAAGATTTGTAGATGCTATTCGTAGTGTAACATCAGATGGTATTATTTTCTGTAATGGGTGTGATGGACTAAAAAATATTGATGGTGCTATGAATGAGGGTATTGGTTCAGGTGGTGGTCTACCAGATGAAGCAGCAGCTATTATTTATAATGATACTACTAGTTATAAAAATCCAACACTTAAAGATGAAGGTGCATGGACTGGAAATTGGACTGCTCCATGGGAATATGCTAACCTTCGTCGTAATCTTGCATTCACATGTTTTGGGCATGGTTGGAGTAACTGGAGTCCTAATAATGATAGTTCAGTTATTCCATATTTTGGTGAATGGTGGGCAGATGAGTATGCAGTAAGACCTTATCCATATACTATTGCTGATACTAGCGGAAAGTATGTAGGTTGGTTAGGTGGTGCTGGAGATACTTTAGTTTATAAGTGGATACTAGAAACTGATTACAGGGGTCATACACGTTTAGTACCTCAAGTAATGCTTAGATGGTTTGATAATGGTTGTGTCATGTTGAATAGGTCTACTAGTCCATATACTTTTAAACTATGGGCTACATTCAAACGCATTCTTGGTAGAGCTGACCCTTATACTAATAATGGTCGAGAAGCTCAATCTTTTACTGTTCCTGCTAACGATGCTTTATTTGTAGTTAAAAAGCCAAGGCCAAAGCCTTCTAAGTAAAAGAGTAGAATATGCCAATATATTGTTTCAAATGTCCAAGAGGACATAAGATAGAAAAGGTAAGGAGTAAACCCTATAAAAATGTTAGGAGGTTCCGATGTGAGAAATGTGGATTATGGTTAACTCGTGACTATGTTACAGAACATGCTACAGGAAAGCATCAAATAAACTTAGACTATAAAAACGATCCAATTTCCCATTTATCTAGAAAGAGATCATTTAAAGGTGTTTGGACTGAAAATCTGACTCCTGAACCTGTTTTTATTAAGGATGCAGCTCAGTACCAAAAACTTTTAAAGGATACTAATTCTAGGGAGAAACATTCATAATGTTTAAGAAAAATGAAGAGCAGACTGAGGAAGATACTTCTAATAATGAGAATACTTCCACAGACGATAAAGAGTCTGAGGAAAAAGAAACTCAGTTAGAAGATAAGTCCTCTAAAGAAACAAAGGGTGATGAGGAATCAGATGATGAGGAAGATATTAGTAAAATATACTTTACTAATCCTGATTCTCTTGACCCTAAGCTAAGAGGTGCATTTAAAAAGATGCAAGGTGTTTTTACCAAGAAAATGCAAGAAGCTACTCTTGGTATAAAGAAAGCCTCTGCATTCGATCAATTAGTATTAGACCCTGAATTCCGAGCATGGATGGAAGAGAGAAATAATCGAGTGAATGGAAAAGTCTCTTCTAAAAAGTCATCTAGAGAAACAGATAGTTCTGATGATGATGAGGAAGATGATGATACTCCTATGACTCGTAAAGCTCTCCGTGCGGAACTAGAGGGATTGTTTAAAAACATAGCACAGGAAGGAAGTAAGAAAGAGCAAGCTGAAGCAATGAGAGCAGAAGCAACACAATTTAAGAAAGATAATCCTGATTGGGAAATCTATAAAGAACCAATGATGTCTTTAATTGAAAGACACCCTACTCTCAGTTATCAAGATGCTTATGACTTAGCTGTTAGGGAAGATAATAAGAAAGCTAATGCTAAAGATACTATGGAGACAAAGAAGAGAGCTAATATTAATAAGCCAAATAAGGTTACTGGTAAGACAACTGAGAAGAAGGGTAAGATGACAGTTAGGGAAGCATTTGACCAAGCTAAAAAATCTTTAGGTCTCTAATAGGAGTCAAATATGCATATTACAGTGGTGCAGTTACTGTTATTGTTCTTTATGGCAGGTTATTTCTATCTGTCTGTGAGGACAAAGTTTTTCTCAGGACAGTTGGCTGTTATAGGTAATCCTAACTTCGATGCTTTACTTTCAAGCACTATTGCAAATTATCGAGATACGTTTGCTGACGATTTGAGCAAGAGTTACTTTCTCTTATACTGGTTAACTACTCAGGGTAGGAAGATTACAGAAGATGGTGGTGAGAGTATTTTGGTTCCACTTATGTATGGTAAGAATCAGACTGTGAAATCATATGATGGTTATGAGGTACTGGATACTACTCCGCAGGAAGGGTTAACTGCTGCTAAGTATCCTTGGAAGCAGGTTGCTGGTAGTATTGCTATTAGTAGGAAAGAGGAGAGGCAGAACTCAGGAGAGCAGCGTATTATTAATCTGTTAGATTCTAAGATTCAGCAGGCTCAGATTAGTATGCGTGATGCTCTTAACCTTATGAGTTTTGCTGATGGTACTGGTAATAGCTCAAAAGATATTTTTGGATTGCAGTTAATTGTTGAGAATGGTGCTGCTTGGGGTTCCTTAGGCGGTATTGATAGAAGTGACGTACTTAATACTTTCTGGCGTAATCAGTGGATTGGCACTGTTGGTAGCTTTAATACTAACGGTCTTGCCAAGATGCGTAACTTGTATAATAGCTGTTCTCGTGGTAATGAGCACCCTGATTTTGGGGTGACTACTCAGGCGGTATTTGAAGCATTTGAAGCCTCTCAGGTTTCTAATCAGCGATTCGTTGATTCTCGTATTGCTGATTCTCACTTTGAATTACTTAAATTTAAGGGTATGATTTTAGGATATGACGAACAGTGTACAAGTGCTGCTGCTGACCCGCTGTATATGTTGAATTCTTCTTATCTTGCTTTTGTTGTGGATAAGGAGACTGACTTAATTACTACTGATTTCGTTCGTCCTGAGAATCAGGATGCTAAAGTTTGCCAGATTCTACTTATGGCAAATATGGTTGCTAGTAACTGTGCACGTCAGGGTGTTATGGATGGTATTACCACTCCGTAATTGTCTCCTAACAAAACGGCTAAGGTACTATTACCTTAGTGCCAGTCACAATAAAGGAGTCTTATATGTTATTTTCTCGTATTAAGAAACCCGGTGTTGGTGCAGATAATGTATTCCAGGTTGTTAAAAATGCTAATACATCTACTGCACTTACTAGGGGTCAAGTAGTTACTTGGACAACTGCTTCTACTACTCCAGCAGTTACTACTGCTCCAGCCGGAGAAGTTGCTTCTTATTATGTTGGTACAGAAGTTATTGTTAATCCCACTACACCATTACCACCTGCTGGTGTTTGGGCTGATACTAGTACTCCAGCAGGCAGCTTAGGATTGATGCAGATTTATGGATTTCATCCTGCTGTAACAGCTGCTACTGGTGTTATTCATGCTGCTGCTATTTGTGATACTGGTACAGCTGGTCGTATAGCTACTGGTGGTGCTGACCCTTATGCTTCTGGTACAGCTGGTGTTATTGGAGAAATTGTAGTTGCTGTTGCTGCTAATATTGCTGGTGTTCATATCAAACTGATGTAAGCAAAAGTGGGAAGGGGAAGATGCTAGAATTATGGCGTTGCTACGGTTGCAAGAAACTTTGGCTAAATATATACTACCTAAAAAAGACAAAATGTGACTGTGGTGATAACAGAATTACTAAATCTTCCCCTTCTACTATGTTCGAAAAATTAAAAGTCTTATGGTGGGAATTAACTGTGAGGTAATATAATGTTTGAAGAGAAGGATGATGACCCAGCATCGGTAATAGTTACAAATATTCGTGGTGAGGGTTATGATATTAAGAATATCCCAGGTTTCAAGCGCAAGCAATTAATTGATAGTGGAGAGATTACTGTTGAGTCTTTTGTTCAAGCCGATAATATGCCCGGTGCTAAACTTCAGAAATTACGTGAGAGGTTTAAAAAGAGTAATAAGATGCTAAGTACTAAACCTACTACACCTATTGATATTAGTAAGTTGTTAGTAGGTAGTTTAGTTTCTTATAGAAAGACTGTAACAGAGGTTAGGAAAATTGATGTAAAGAAGAATAGAGTACTTATTAATAACAAGGAGAATAAGGGTATTTGGGTTCCTGTTGAAAATCTCAAGGAAGTAAATACTTCCTCTGATGACAATGATGAGGAGTAATTGATGGCCAATTTACTTGGGCTAAATAGACTTAATATAGAAATCCCAGATGCTGGTATTATTCGTATTGTCTCTGGAGCAACAGTAACTATATACAATACTAATGCTGATGGAACATCTCCTGTTACTGTAGATGGTACTGTTAGTGTTGGTGCAGTTAAGTCAACACTATATGCAGATAGAGCTAAAGTCGCAACTAAGGCAAACCCAATAATTGCAGATTCCCAGGGATTAATAGAATTTTATACAGATACAATGGAAGTTCATTTCTTAATTACCACACCTAGTGGTATTACTTATGGTGTACCTTGGTTTCCAGTTTCTTTCCCAGGCGACCCAGATATTTTAGATATTAGATTATTTGGAGCTAAAGGGGATGGAGTTACAGATGATACTCAAGCTATTTTAAGAGCTATTGCTGCTTTAGGTTCCAGAGGTGGGGAAATTAATTTTCCTGACAATATATATCAGATTACAGCTAAGATTACAGTTCCACGTAATGTATATCTAGTTGGTTCTGGATATCTTGAAGATGAGGGTATTACTACATCTGCTACTATCATTCGTAAAGCAGCAACAATGACTACTACTGGTATCGAATTAGGTGCTTGTTGTGGCTTAAAGAATCTTACAGTCTCTGGAGTAGCTGGTAATACTGGAGATGGAGTTCAGATTAAAGGTAACTCTTGTGTACTTAGAGATGTGTCTATTTTTAAAGCTGGTGGAGTTGGTCTTAGGATTGGGCACTCAGATGCTACGAATTGTAATCATTGGAGATTATATAACGTAACATGCCGTGCTAATGTTAGTCATGGATTATATATCCATAGTAATGATAGTGATCCTAATAATGTTGAAGCTAATGCTGGTGCAGCTTTTGGAATCAATTGTAATCTGAATGGTGGAGATGGTATTAGGATGGGTAATGCGTCAATGAATTCTTTTACTGGCCATTCCTCTCTTAATACAGGTTATGGATTATATCTTGGAGAAGCTGGGCATCAAAGGTCTCAATCTAATGTTTTCTCTATGCTATATATAGAGAATAATACTGCTGGTGGAGTTTTCATTAATGATGCATTGGCAACAGATAATCTATTCTTAGGTACTATTCCTAATACTGGTACTTTTACTGATGTTGCTGGAGCTAGGACTTTAAGAATTGGTAGGGATGCTATTAGGATTGGTGCAGCTATCCTAGGTGAAATGATAAGTAATGGACCAGCAGGTGGAAGTTTTACTGGAAATGAACAATATCTTCAATTTTATGCTGATGCAGCAGGACGTATTCGTTTAGGGTGGAAAGATGGTACTCCTGCTACTGGTTTAGTTCCTGCTCAAGTAATAGCTGATGTTAATACTTTATATCTAGCAAGTAGAGATACGGGAGCAGGCAAGGTTAAGATAATGGCAGGAACAGGACTTGTTGGATATATTCTACTTGACCCTCAGAACTCAAAGATTGAACTTAGTACTAATTTAATGATACCTACAGGTTTTGTTCAGATGACTGAGATTTCTGACCCAAGTGCTCCTGCGGCTAATATTGGAAGACTTTATGTTAGAGACAATGGAGCTGGTAAATCACAGTTAGTTATTAGATTCAATACTGGAGCTATTCAAGTAATAGCTACAGAGCCTTAGGAGGCATAATGTCAATCGTCCTCCCACCAATTAGTAGTAATTTTGGATTTACTCATCAAGAGATGC
>Ga0310813_10000239_pt1 | contig 39510 bp, 34 predicted proteins | sample YN3metagenome_FD_203086 | JGI IMG/M metagenome (GOLD analysis project Ga0310813, IMG submission 203086) | Soil microbial communities from experimental microcosm in Duke University, North Carolina, United States - YN3 | ecosystem: Engineered > Artificial ecosystem > Soil microcosm > Unclassified...
GCCGGGGTGTTACGGAAACGAACGACATAAACTCCCGTGGGCCGGTGCGGAGGGCTTGCATTCGGCAGAGTGTTCAGGTCGTCGAACGTTCCACTCGCGCCGCCGCCCACCACGTGGTCCATGAGATTGCGCCCGAGCAGTCCGCTGGAATTCCCCAGGCCTTTGGGATGCTCGCGCGTGGGGGAATTCAGCAGAATGCGGGTGGACTCGAGCGCCTGCGCGCACAGCACAACCGATTTTGCGCGGACCTGCTTGGTTTCCTTGGTGGTGCGATTCACGAAAGTGACACCGGTCGCCTTGTTCGCAGTCGTGTCCATATCCACGTGGCTCACGACCGCATCAGTAATAAGCGTGCAGTTGCCGGTTTTAATCGCGTCCTTCACGGTTGTGAACGGACTGCTGAAATAAGAAAAGGTCATGCAGCCGCGTTCGCATGGTCCGCAGTAATGGCATGGGGCGCGACCATTGTGGGGCTGGGTCAGGATGGCGACGCGGCCCATAGTGAGCGTCCGCCTGAAAGTTTTCTGCATGCTTTCGCGCAGCCGGACTTCGCCGCAACTCATTTTCATCGGCGGGAGAAATTGCCCGTCCGGCAACATCTCGTTTTTCTCCGCCGAGCCGCTAATGCCGACGTAACGCTCAACGATGTCGTAATAGGGCGCAAGGTCTGAGTACGAAATCGGCCAGTCGACATCGTAGCCGTCGCGGCTCGCAGCTTTGAAATCCACATCGCTCAGGCGATAACTATGACGTCCCCAAACCAGCGATCTGCCGCCCAGCACGCGCAGACGCTGCCAAGTAAATGGACGGTCCGCAGGAGTGCTGTATGGGTTTTCCAGGTCGTTCACAAACCACTCGTAGTTGTATTCCATGCAGGCGTAGCACTGGCGCTGGATAAACCTGGTTTCGGCAATTTTCGGCGTGTGCCCGCGGTATTTGAGCTGATAAAGCGGAACGTGCTCGGTGAACTCCCTGGCGGTAACGGTTCGGCCTGCCTCGAGCAGCGCAACTTTCAATCCGGCTTCTGACAGCCGTTTCGCTGCCCAGCCGCCGGTCGCGCCCGATCCGACAACAATTGCATCGTAGGTTTGTGTTAAAGCGTCTTGAGCCATGAATTATGTGTGCGTGCCGGCTGCATGCTGGCAGCCTTGGTATGGACCGTGGGTGATTTCGCCATCCCAGCCAAGTTCCTTCTGGCCGATTTCCGAGTTGTAGTAGGCGCTGACGATCAGGGTTTTAAGGAGTTCGAAATTTTCCTGACCCTGATCGGGTGCTTCTTCGCCACTCTTGTTTCTGGCTGTCCAATGGCTGTGTGCGCGCGCAAAGCCCCACGGCGTGAGTAGAGAGACTTGATCGTCAGTGCTCAGCTTGCGGAAATCCTTCTCAAACTGCTTCTGACTCTCTGCGTCCATAAACGTCAATGCGTCGGTAAATTGTTTTTGGAACTCCGCCGGCTGGGCGGAAAGCAGAAGGTCGATAAATCGATTGACCAATGCGTCTGTGGCGCCCGGAGTAGAGGTCGCAGGAATAATCACTTCGCCTAAAGCGATAACGGTTTCATTTTGATGCTCATCGAAAAAGACAGGCTTCCAGTTGGGATCGCTCAGGACCTTCGAGCCATCCTCGCCGCGTGCAGCCGCAGTGAGACCCGAATTGACTGCCTGCGAAAGCGAGAATGATGGCCCAAGCACTGACGCCGCGCCGGCGAAGAGCGCGGCCCGAATCAGTTCGCGACGGCTGAACGCAGTTGAAGATCGAGCTTCAATGGGCAACAAACTGACGTCGGGCTCACGAATTTCCATTGGACGAAATAATAACGGCTAATCAAACTCAAGCTCAAGCGGGCAGTTCACGCTGGGCCTATGCTCAGCGCGAGATTCGGGTCCATGCGGACCCATTTCGCGAAGACTCAATCGCCGCATTGATAAACCTTACGCCATCGACACCGTCTTCAACTCCGGGGACCAATAGCGACTCCGGATCTGGCTTGCGCTTCTCGCGCCGTGCGACTATCTGTTCTGCGAGATCTGTGTAGAGCTGCGCGAACGCCTCCAGATAGCCTTCGGGATGTCCGCTCGGCACGCGCGTCGCATGCGCCGCTGCTCTCCCCGTGCCAGCACTGCCTCGCCGAATGGTTCGCCGCGGTTCACCTAACATGCCAAAGGTCAATTCGTTCGGATTCTCCTGTCCCCACTCGAGTCCAGCTTTTTCGCCATAAATTCGCAACCGCAGATTATTCTCATTGCCTAGGGCGATCTGAGTTGCCCAAAGGCTTCCTTTCGCGCCCTTCGAAAATCGCAGCATCATGTGGACGTTGTCATCCAACCGCCGCCCGGGAACGAACGTGCTGACATCGGCGGCCACCTGCTCGCAAATCAATCCGGTGACGAAGCAAGCAAGATTGAAGGCATGCGTACCGATATCGCCGAGCGATCCACCTGGACCACTGCGTGCCGGATCAGTGCGCCACTCCGCCTGCTTCTGGCCGGTTCTCTCGAGTGGAGTTGAAAGCCAGTCCTGCACATATTCGACCTGCACCAGCCGGATCGGCCCCAGTTCTCCTGCGGACACCATTTCCCGCGCCTGCCGCACCAGCGGATGACCGGTGTAGTTGTGTGTCAGCCCGAAAACTAATCCTGATTTCTTTACGGCCGATGACAGATCCAGGGCGTCTTCAAGACTGGTGGTGAGCGGCTTGTCGCAGATCACATCGATTCCAGCTTCAAGAAACGCCTTGGCCGGTGCATGGTGCATGTGGTTTGGCGTCACAATGGCAACGGCTTCAATGCCATCCGACCGCTTTGCCTCAGCCGCTGCCATCTCGTGAAAGCTGCCATATGCGCGCGGAATGTGGAGTTCCTTCGCCGCCGTCCTGCTCTTTTCAGGATCAGCGCTCAGCGCAGCCGCGACCAACTCGTAACGGTCATCCATCCGGGCGGCGATGCGATGCACTGCGCCGATGAACGCGCCCGGGCCTCCGCCAACCATGCCCAGACGCACACGTCGATTGTGGCCCTCGCTTGAAGATTCAATCGGCATGAGTTGTTCCCTTTCGGCTGATACCCAGCATTTTGCGGTTCGCTTCCATGTCAGCGCCCGACTTGGCAAAATCGTCGAACGCGCGTTCGGCAGTCTGAATGATGTGCTGCGCAATGAACGGCGCGCCTTCCTTTGCGCCTTGCTCGCTATTCTTGATGCAGCACTCCCATTCGAGTACCGCCCAACCCGGAAAGTCGTATTGCGCGAGCTTGGAAAATATTGCGCGGAAGTCGACCTGCCCGTCGCCCAGCGATCGGAATCGCCCGGCACGCTCGATCCAGGGTTGATAGCCGCCATAAACCCCCTGGCGTCCGCTTGGACGGAACTCCGCGTCCTTTACGTGAAACATTTTGATCCGCTCGTGATAGATGTCGATGAACTCCAGGTAGTTAAGCTGCTGAAGAACGTAGTGGCTCGGATCGAACAGAATGTTGCAACGTTTATGACCGCCAAGCCGATCTACGAACATTTCAAAACTCACGCCGTCATGCAGGTCCTCTCCGGGATGCAACTCAAAGCAGAGATCGACGCCAGCATCTTCGTACAAATCTAAAATCGGCTTCCATCTCTTCGCCAGCTCATCAAAGGCGGTCTCGATGAGACCGGCGGGGCGTTGAGGCCACGGATAAACATAAGGCCAGGCCAACGCTCCAGAAAAAGTTACGTGAGCGATCAATCCGAGGTTGGCTGACGCACGCGCAGCCAGTCGGAGCTGTTCAACCGCCCACTCCTGCCTCGCCGAAGGATTCCCTCGCACCGACTCCGGCGCGAATCCATCAAATGCCTGATCGTACGCCGGATGAACAGCCACCAGTTGCCCCTGAAGATGGGTCGAGAGTTCGGTCAACTCCACGCCGCTCGATTTCAGCGTGCCCTTGATCTCATCGCAATAGTCGCGACTCTCTGCGGCGCGCTTCAAGTCGAACAGCCGAGCATCCCAGGTAGGGATCTGCACGCCCTTGTACCCGAGCGCTGCCGCCCACTTCGAGATGTCCTTAAGATTATTGAACGGCGGCGCGTCACCGGCGAACTGCGCCAGAAAAATGGCTGGTCCTCTGATCGTCTTCACTCACACCTCCGTGGCAACCCCGACCGGAGTGACATGATAACTCGCCCCCTCTCTCCCTGCACAATGAGTCATTCTTCTGTAGCGTTGCTCGGTGTACCTGGGTGTCCTCTGTGGTCAAACTTGGCGGCAAACGGCGGCGCTTGCCAGATTGCATTGCCCTGTTTCTGCCGAATAGAATTTCTGCACGTTTCGGTCGCAAACAAGAGGCATCTGAAGTGTGCAGGCAAATGAATCCTTTCAGATGATCGCTGCCACTCTATGAAGGAAGTCATTCACTCTCGCAGAGCTTTCCTGAGAAACTCAGCCGCGGCTGGTGCAATCGCTGCCAGCCCACAACTTCTGAAGACCCTTGCGGCCGCGATCACCGGCTCTCGACCGAACTTGGTCTTCTTCCTCGGCGAGGGCGTTCGATGGGACGAGTCCTCACTAGCCGGCAACAATCTTCTGCACACACCCAACATCGACCGCATCGGCCGCGAGGGTGCCGTCTTCAGAAATGCTTTCGTCACCAACGCACTCTGCCTGCCCTCGCGCGCAACTCTTCTCAGTGGGATGTACTCGCATACGACTGGCGCGGTAGACAACCAGCACAGCAAAGTTCCCGATTCGTTTCCCATCATCACCGATCTCATTCGCGACGCCGGTTACGAAATTGCTTTCCTCGGCAAGTCGCACGTTGAAGGCGCGCTGATGGACCGCTACTGGGACTATTACTTTGGCTTTTACGGCCAGGCAGACTATCAGAACCCGGTCATTACCGAAGGAATCAAGGGCGAGTTTGGCGAGGCGCGGACCTACAACGAATACGTCGACGACCTGCTCACCAAAAAAGCGGTTTCCTGGCTGGAGCAACCTCGCGAAAAACCATTTTGTATTTTTCTCTGGTTCTACGCTCCGCACGCGCCATTCGATCGCCCATTGCGAATGGTGAACGAATACAACGGCGTTGCGATTCCGAAGCCGTCAAGCTTCGATGAGTATCTCGCCGGCTATCCCGGCAAGCCTGAAGGTGTAATTGATGCGCGAAACAAAATCGGGTGGCAATTCTTGCGTGTCGACGAACCGCGCTCGCTCGAAGAACTCGTCAAGGATCATTACTGCGGCGTGCTCTCGAACGATGAGGGCATCGGCCAGATCTTCGCGGTGCTCGAGAAAAAGGGCGTCCTCGATGACACGGCAGTCTTGTGGAGCTCAGATCATGGCTTCTTTCTGGGCGAGCACCGGTTCTATGACAAGCGACTGATGTACGAGCCATCCATTCGCGTTCCGCTGATGATCCGCTATCCACAGCGCATCAAGGCCGGAACCGCGTCCGAGAGAATGGTCATTAACCTGGATATCCCGCCCACGCTCCTCGATCTCGCCCGCGTGCCTGCTCCACCGGCATTTCAGGGGAAGAGCGTTATGCCTCTGGTTGAGCGCGGCGATGCCGAGTGGCGGAAGGATTGGCTCTATGAGTACTACGAGTATCCGGCTTACGAAAACATTCCGCCCAACCGCGGCGTCCGCACCGAGCGATACAAGTACATCGAATATTTCACGCAGGACGCCTACGAGTTGTATGACCTTCAAACTGATCCCGACGAACTGCACAATCTTTACGGCGACCCCAAGTATGCTTCACTGACGGCCCAGCTTCGCAATCGACTCGAAGAGTTGCGGAGGGAAACGAACGATCATTACAAATGGACGCCGACCAAGCTTTTGACGGAAAAAGAAATCCGCAAGCAAGAGCGGCATAAGAAGCGACACAAAAAATGAGCATCCTGACTGAGCGCGCGACCGGCACCTCGTCGTATCACGTGATGGCGAAGCCTACTGGCCCTATGTGCAATCTCGATTGCTCGTACTGCTTCTACTTGGAGAAAGAAAAGCTCTATCCTGGCACGCGGAGCTGGACCATGCCGGATGACGTGCTCGAGACCTACATCCGCCAAAGCATCGAATCCCAGGCCCACAATACGGTCAGCTTCGCCTGGCAAGGCGGCGAGCCAACGTTACTCGGAATCTCCTGGTTTGAAAATGTTCTCGAGCTGCAGAAAAAATACGCAAACGGAAAACGCATCGAAAACGCACTCCAGACGAACGGGATCATACTCGACGCCGCCTGGGCCGATTTTTTGGCCGCAAACAATTTTTTTGTAGGCATTTCGATTGATGGCCCGAGGGAATTACATGATGCATACCGCGTCGACAAAGGCCGGCAGCCGACGTTTGAGCAGGTCCTGCGCGGGATCGACTTTTTGAAAAACGCCGGTGTGCAGTTCAATACGCTGACGGTGGTGAATCGAAAGAATTCGTATCATCCGCGTGAGGTGTACGACTTTTTGAAGAAAATCGGCAGCGGATACATGCAGTTCATCCCAGTCGTAGAGCGGCAATCGAAACAGCCGTCGCGCGATGGCCTGGTGCTGCTCGGTCCCCGACACGCGAGCGCGTCCGAAGTCACTGATTGGTCGGTTGAACCAGACGCCCTCGGAAATTTCCTCTGCGCGATCTTCGACCAGTGGGTCCGCCACGACGTTGGCACCTACTTCGTTCAACTCTTCGACGTCACGCTCGAGCTTTGGTTGGGCATGCCGCCGAGCCTCTGCGTATTTTCCGAAACCTGCGGGAACGCGCTGGCGCTTGAACACAACGGCGACCTGTACTCCTGCGATCACTACGTTTATCCCGAGAACAAACTCGGCAACATCATGGAAGAGCCACTGATTTCGCTGGCGGCCGCGCATCAGCAAACCGCCTTTGGTCACGCCAAGCGCGATTCCCTTCCCGCTTACTGCCGAAATTGCGATGTCCGCTTCGCCTGCAACGGAGAATGCCCGAAGCACCGCTTTGTGAGTACGCCCGACGGCGAACCCGGGCTGAACTACCTTTGCGCTGCTTACAAGAAGTTTTTTCATCACGTCGCGCCTTACATGGAATTCATGGGCCGCGAATTGCTGAATCAGCGCCCACCCGCGCGGGTGATGGAATACGCTTGCTGGGCGGACGAGCAGCCCGCTAACCAGGATCTCTTGCCTGCGAAATGAACATTAGGTCCCTCCATGCAGCGTCAGGATGACGAACTGCTATCGACTTATCCTCTGCTTTTGTACGTAAACGTCACCTTTGTTTCTTCATTCACCACCAACGGCCGCACGAAATGAAAAGCTGTGCCGGCGTGCGGGACATCCACCGCGATGGGCAACACTCCCGCGACGCGCTTCTGGAGGTCAAGCACATTCTGAGACGGCATACTCGGGGCCGGTTGCGCCAGTTTTTTTGATTGCCGCCTATCGCGGCTCTCGTCGTAATCGGTCGCAGCTTCTGCGCTGACCGCAACCGTCTCCGAAGCGGTTCCGACCTGAAGCTCGGTATTCAGCGAGCGCGGTTCGTTGGCGTTGAAGAGAAGGTTCTGAGTCGCGCTCTTGAAACCGTTCGAATCCACGCGGAACTGTAGTTGCCCAGATCCGAATCCATTCGCCAGCCAATTTCCGTTCGAGTCCGTGTAGGCATCTCTCTTGCGCCCCGTGTCCGGAGAAGTTATAGCGACGTGTGCATTCGGGATCACAGCTCCGCTCGGATCTACCACTCTCCCTCCAATTTGCCCAGGCAGGAGCGGTCCTCCCACGGAGCCATGGAACACGAACCCTGCTGCGCTGGCGGCCGGCGCGGGGCCTGTTCCCAGTCGTTCAATTCCAGTCATGGCGCTCTCCACAAATGCCGTCGGTACCAACTCCGCCGCCATCACGTCGCCACCAAAATCTTTCACTTTGTAGCGGTCCGGCAGAAAGACTTCCCAGTTCAGAAGATCAACTGGGATATCCATGCCAGGCAGCACCAGCTCCGATCCGCCCTTCTTCGCAAACGGCGCGCCCGAATGCATGAAGACGAACGAAACCTCATAGGGCCCATCCGGACGAAACCCTGGCCTCAGCAAAGGCACGCGGTTTCCGTCAGCCCCTTCTACTGGCTTTACCTTTTCTCCCGCTACATCTGCCGAAAGAATGCTTGCCCCCTGCGGCAATTCGACCCTCAAAAATGGTTGCGCCTGGTTTTTCACCATCAGCCTGACCTCCGTCAGCGATTTGCCTTCCGAGGTGACGAACGTGGTAATGGTCGCGTCTTCGGCGACGGCGGCAAGCACGCTGATATCCGCAAAGCGAGTCCATTCGAGCGCAAGCGTTGGCAGCTCCGTGCTCTGCCGGTGATAGCGGAATGCCGCCTGCGGCGGATAGTGGGCCAAGGAACGCAAGTACAGGTTCGATTCCTTCACATCCATACGTTTCAGGCTGCCGCCTTCGGTCGAGGTGATTTCCATGCTGCCGGATCCCTCGACCAGCACCTCACCGGTTTCGCGCTGGACATTTCTGAAGCTGAGGAACGGGGTGTCCGCTTTGCTCGCCGAAAGCGGTCGTTCCATCGAGATCAGGAACTCCTGATTTTTTTGTGAAGCGGAGTTCGCCTTAAGCACCAAAAGCCCCTGCTGTGTCTCCCAGCTGTCGAGCGACGACCCAGTAACGCCTGTGATTTCATACCCGGCAGGAATTTCAACTTCGAACTGAGGCGGCTCGCCTTGCACGACTGTGACATCAGCCAGCGTTGCCAGGGAGAGATCGGACTCACTGATGGAGACCAGCGTGTTCAGCTCCGCGAGAAATCGCACCTCACGCGGCACCACTGCCGTTGGCACTTCGCGCGTCGCCCACCAGATGTTCGCCGGCTCACCCGGGACAAGCGTCGCTTCAATGTTGGTATGCCCACCCTCAGATGTTCGGCTGGTGATGAGTCCGGGATTGATTCCCACAACTGTATGCTCTCCCGGAACTGCCAGCGAAAGCGTCACGCTTCCCGCGGCGGGCGCATTCAGTAACAGAGATGCACGGCCCGGCTCGATGCGTAGGGGCAGGCCAGTTTCGAGCTGAATGGAAAAGTCGTTCGGACCGGCAAGTATCGCGGTCTGGACTCCTTCTGAGAGCTCCAGGGGAAGGCTCTTGCCTTCACGGTTTGAGTCGAACACCGTCACCCCTGAAACTAGCGGGACCTTGGCTGTGCTCTTCTTCAATACCTCACCATCGAATTGCATTGTGCCCGTGGCAGAATCATCGCCGGCTTTCAATTTCAGTACAGCGCGCTTCAGCGAGTAGGCGAGTGGGGGAAGATCAGGTTGCTTTGGCGGTTTATTCGCCAGCTCTGTGAGCCGGTTGAACTCCTCAAGAGTGAGGGTGACACTTCCAGGATCAGGCGTAGGCAAGGCCTCTTTTTCTGCGGACAAGACAGTGGCTGACGTAAATACAACCAGGCCGACGACCAATGACCAACGACCAACGACTGTGTTTTTCATCTCGCGCCTCCTTTTTTCTCACGCTGAAAGTTCAACGATGACGACGGCACTTGCCCGGGACTGGTTAGTTCCGCTACCAGAAACAGCGATGGCCCGAAGGCCGGGAAATCAACCCGAATTGGCAGGATTCCCTTTGCCCTTGCGCCTTGCGGCTTGGCGAAGAACTTATCCACCAACTGTTTCGTGTTGGCATCCTTCGGATCGGCAGACTGAGGAGGGAGCGGTGAGGGTACTCCGATTGCTGCGCCGGATCCCGACCCAACACCGCCGCCATAGCCGTACCCGATGACGGATGTTTCCCCAGAGCTAAACACCGGCGCCCCCGGGTTCTGGTACGTCTCGGTACGAAACACTCCCGGCTCCGCGGTCACTTTGAAACGCGGTGGATAGTAGACGAGCAATCCCGTTCGTGAAATCGGCAGATCGAGGGCAGGCAGGGCAAGCGCGTAATTTCCCCTGTCGTCCCACCTAACTCCGCGCGTGAAGTAAACCAGTTCGACGATGAACTCAGGCGCGTCCTCGCCTCCGCGTGACTTCTCAAGCGGAATGAGAACGCTGCCATCCGGTGACTGGCCCGGGCGCACCGGCTTCCCCGAAAGCGCCGCGCTCCACACTATTGCCCCTGCCGGAAGCGTGACTTTTACGAAGTTTCGTTGATTGTTTCGAACAGCGTATCGCGCCTGCACCAGGTCTTTGCCGTCATTGCTGAGCAGGACCCGATAACGCGCCTCCTCTACATTCGCCAACAAGACAGCCTGCTGCGTGTAGCGCACGATGTTCAGAGTCAGTGTTCGTGTCGCAGGATCGCCACTTCGAAAGCGATACGCCGCAAGCGATGGAGACTGGCGGCCGGAAATCATTTCTCCGAGGTCGCTGGCATCTGCTTCTTCCAGCCCCTTCGACTTCGGCTCCTTAATCTCTCCCGCCCCGAGTACTTCGACAGCTATTCCTCCTATCTCGCGTTCCGCATCCACCAATCGAAACAGCGGGATTGCGATGTCACCCTCCCGCGGCAAACGGGTTTCGCAGCTCAGGACGAACTTGGTGCTGTGCTCGATCGGTTCGATAAAAGTGACTGCAAGGTCTTCGCCTCGCATCTCCCAATCGGCGACCGCGGCTCCCGAAACCTGGTTAACGTTGATCTTTTCCGGAAGGTGAATCCGTATCTCGTGCGCCTCGCCTTGCGTGACCTGGATCTCAGTCTCGGCTACGATCGAGGTTGAATCCTCGTTCAAGCTAACCAGTTCCGTCAGAGATCCGCGATAGCGCAATGGCAATGTATTGTGGTGGTCCTCAGTTTTTCTCTTCCAGGTGAAGCGCAACGGTTCGGTACCTTTACCGTAAGCCAGCCATTTGCTGACGCGGTACTCTTCTTTCTTTTCTGCGAGCAAGCCACCGCTCACTCTTACCTCAAGGTCAGGCCGCGCGAGTTGCACCAACGCCCGTGTGGTTCCTGACTCGGTTGCGGGCAGCGAGATGCTCTCCTCGCCCGGCGCCGACGAGACCGGCAACACGATGTTCAACGTGAGCACCGCACGACCGGTGTGAGACAGCAACGCTGACATTCGCCCCTTTTCGCCGGCAGCGAGGGTCACAGGCTTGCCGTCGATTTGAGCCTCGCGCACCAACAACCCGGCCGGAATGGGCACACGAACCCACCCATCCTTGAGCACATCAACCGTGAGGTCGGCCTTGCCGGTTGCGACCTCGTTGTTGATCCGCAAATCGTAGTCGACTCGGGTGAGTGTCGCATCCACACTGGACGGCTCCGGCCCCTTCTCAGCCGGGTAGGCGCGCGCGTGTAGCGATCGGTAATCATCGATGGGAAGTACCACCCAACCAACCGAGCGCGCGTCTTGTGCCAGGCAAGCAGCGGTGAAACTCAACGCGATCAGGAACACAAAAGGGCGCGATCGCCCCTTCGAAAAAAAACCCATGATTAGCTTTTTCATGCCTCTCCTTTTCCGATCTCAACGGATCCCAAAAAACGACAAGGGACTCCCACGAGATGCCGCAAGTTGCAGCTTCGCCAAGTTGCTCGTCGATATGTACTGCACAGGTTTCGACGAGGTCCCGATATCAAGTTGAGGTGGGATTGATCAGCGTTCAGGCGGGGGTTTGGGCTGGAAGATTGATTCGCGCAGCATTAGCAGCGGACTACCGGGCGCCGCGATCCAACAGGGGCCCTGACGGCAGCGTGCCATGCGTGCCTCCACGACTGCTGAGTTGGAACCAGAGCACAACCGCAAACGTTGCCTCGCGCGATAAATTCTGAGCCTCGGCTGGAAGAGAAAACCCCAGCCTGTCTTCAGAACGCGCGATCGGCGCGGCCTTGCGACAAAGTTCAGTGACCACCCGGTCGCACGAGGCACGGCAGCGACACTGGCCCCACTCCGCACATGCTCGATTGAGGTCGAAAGGTTACGTTTGTGCGTGAAACGCTTACAGGATTGATATTCAGGAGGTCTTTCGAGCCATTCTCATCATTCCCCATTCGACGATTCCGGGAAATAGCTGGTACAGCTTGACGACCGGGATCATCGTCCAGGGCACAATCACTTCTCGTTTGTTGGCCGAGTAGCCATTGAGCAGGGCATGCGCGACTCTCTCGACCGAGATTCCCTTCGCAGTTTTTGGGCGTACGCGTGTCGGTTCGGCCCCCTTGATTGCGTTGGCAGCGAACTCGGTCTTCACATAGCCGGGGCAAACCGTCAGCACATTGATACCGTGGCGCAGCAGTTCCATGCGCGCGGCTTTGCCCATAGCGTTCATTCCGAATTTCGTGGCGCTGTAAACTCCGTGAAAGGCAATTGGAATGTGTCCGGCGACACTCGAAACGTTAATGATCGAACCGCTGCCCTGCTGCTTCATGATTGGGATCACCGCCTGCATCGCTTCCATGGTGCCGAAGAAGTTCGTCTCGAAGGTCTCGCGGACGTCCGCCATGTTTACGGTCGCAATGCCGTCAAGGATGCCATGCCCCGCGTTGTTCACCCAGATATCGATCCGCTGGAAGTGATGCATGGTGAGGCCGATGACACGGTCAATCTCCTCGCGATGCCGCACGTCACATTGCAGAGCCAGAGTCTGCTCTGTGCCGCCGATTCGGGCCCGCGCCGCCTCCAGTCGTCCGAGATCGCGCGACAGCATTACCACATGCACGCCGTTTTCGACGAACAGTTTCGCGACTGCCTCGCCTATGCCCATAGACGCGCCCGTGATAACCGCAACTTTGCCGGTAAGCTGTTGGCCCGTGTTAGAACCCATGCCGGGTTTGTATCCTGCGCGAACCTGCAAGTCAAGCACGGCGTACAATCGCTAACATCGTGGACGCGCGGCTTCCCCTATTTCCGCTCGACGTGGTGCTGCTTCCCGGGGCGCCCCTGCCTCTGCATATTTTCGAGCCTCGCTACAAAGAGATGATCGGTGAATGTCTCGCCCAGAAGCGTCAGTTTGGCGTGGTTCGCGCCAAAGAAGAAGGGTTTGTAAACGTCGGCTGTACCGCAGAGATCATTAACGTTCTCAAGAAGTATGACGACGGCCGCATGAATATTCTTGCTGAGGGCCAGCGCCGCTTTGAGGTGCTTCGACTCAGCGAAGAGCGCTCATTTCTTCAGGCGGAGGTTTTTTACCTGAGCGATGACCCCGATCAGCCGCTTGCAGGCGAGCAGGAACGAGCAGTCCAGTTGCATGGCGAAATCATGCGGCTCGCAGGAGCACAGCCGGAGAAAGCCGATACCGCAGCAGGACAACTTGCGTATCGCCTGGCGGGGTCGCTTCCGTTCGATCCTGACTTTCAACAGGCATTACTCGAAATGAATTCCGAGGCCGAGCGCATCCGGGCGGTGATTTCATTTTTCGAGCGAATCATACCGGTGCTGCAGCAGAACGCGAAAGCGAAACGGCGTGCAGGCGGGAACGGGCATGTGCATTAGGCTTTGGGCTTTGGGCTTTGGGCTTTGGGCTTTGGGCTTTGGGCTTTGGGCTTTGGGCTTTGGGCTTTGGGCTTTGGGCTTGGGTGCAGGCTTGCTAAGGCCTAAAGCCCAGAGCCTAAAGCCTGCCTCCCCCGGCGTATAATCAACCCATTCGGAGTGGTTCATGAGTTTTCCCCGCACCCTCGGCGAGTTACGCCGAAGCCCCTATTCAGAAGATAAGCTGCGATCGCGCCGCGTCAAAGACGAACTGCGCGAAAATCTGATCCTCAAGCTTGCGCAAGACGCACCAATTTTCCCCGGCATCGTCGGCTATGACGACACCGTGGTGCCGCACATCGTGAACGCGATCTTGTCGCGGCATAACTTCATTCTTCTGGGATTGCGCGGGCAGGCGAAGAGTCGAATCCTTCGCGCGCTTACGTCTTTACTTGATCCGCACTTGCCCTACATCAGCGGCTGCGAGATTCATGACAATCCCTACGATCCCATCTGCGCGCGCTGCCGAGAATTGATTTCGCGGTGCGGCGAAGCCACCGGCATCTCCTATCTCACGCCCGAAGAACGTCACGTCGAAAAACTGGCAACTCCCGATGTAACGATCGCCGATCTGATTGGCGACATTGATCCGATCAAAGCGGCGCGCGGCGGGTATGAGCTTTCAAGCGAACTGACCGTCCATTACGGATTGCTGCCTCGCGCCAATCGCGGCATTTTTGCGGTGAACGAACTGCCGGACCTGGCGGGAAAGATTCAGGTTGGGCTTTTCAACATCATGCAGGAAGGTGACGTTCAAATTAAGGGATACCCTGTCCGCCTGCCGCTCGACGTTGCGCTCGTGTTTACGGCCAATCCCGAAGACTACACCGCACGCGGAAAGATCATCACGCCGCTCAAGGACCGTATCGGTTCTGAAATTCGCACGCACTACCCCGCGACCGTGGATGAAGGAATCGCGATCACCACCCAGGAGGCCTGGGCTGCCCGCGATGGCAACAAGTTGGTCATTCCTAAATACGTGCGCGAGGTCGTTGAGCGCATCGCCTTCGCTGCCCGCGACGACAAGAAGATTGACAAGCGCTCCGGCGTCAGCCAGCGCCTTCCGATCTCATGCATGGAGAACGTGATCTCGAACGCCGAGCGTCGTGCCATTCGACATCGGGAGCCAGTCACGGTGCCGCGCATCGGCGATATCTACGCCTCGCTTCCGGCAATCACCGGCAAGCTGGAACTTGAATACGAAGGCGAAATGAAAGGCGCCGACCACGTCAGCCGCGAACTGATCAGGAGCGCGATATCAAAGACCTATGACCAGTATTTCAACGGCGCGAACATGCAGCAGGTGATTCAGTGGTTTGATCTCGGAGGTGAAATCCATCTCGCCGACAATGCACCGGCGAACGAGGTATTGCCAACTCTGCGCAACATCCAGGGGTTGATGGATAAACTCACGCGCGTGAACGTCGGCCCTAAAGACGCGCCGGAGGCGCAGGTCTCAGCCGCCGAATTTGCCCTTGAAGGTCTACACGCGCACAAGCGCATCGGCCGCAACGAAGAGCGCGTTTTTACCGCGGGGGAGAAACAGCCAAAGGTTTCGGACAAGCAACCCTTCGAGCGCGAGGAGGGGCAATATAGGAGTAGAAGGCCGCTGAATTAAACCGCTGTTGGGTGTTGTCCAACCCGGCCCCGCAAAATCAGGTTTACAAAAAGCCAACAGCAAAGCGCCAATAGCTGCATCTATGCGCCGCATTCGCTATACCAAATACGTTCCCGATCCTGCACGCGAAATGAGCCTGGAAGACCTGCTTAACGCGCTCTCCGATTATTTTCTACAGAGCGGCTTTCAGGATTACCTGTCCTACTACGATCTTCCCAACGATCAGACGCTCGACGATCTGAAACGTGCCATTGAACGTGCGCTCCTCGAGAGTGACATGCTGAACGAGGAGTCGCGCGAGCAGTTGCGGCAAATGCAAATGGATGGAACGCTTGACGACGTCATCGACCAACTGATCGACCGCATGCAGCAGGAGAACTATGTCAGTATCGACCAACCGCACGATCCATCGCGTCAATCCAGCGTCGGAGGCCAGGTTGGCGATGCACAGCAGCAAGCGCGATTCGAGATCACCGATAAGAGCCTGGACTTTCTCGGCTACAAAACTCTCCGCGATCTGCTTGGGTCGCTGGGCAAATCGAGCTTCGGACGGCATGATACGCGCGACATGGCGACCGGCATTGAAGCCTGTGGCGCGTCACGACAATATGAGTTTGGCGACGTACTGAACTTGGATATCACTGCCACGCTTTCGAGCGCAATTCAGCGAGAAGGCCTTCAGCTTCCGTTGAACATCGAGTATAGGGATTTGCAGGTCCATCAATGCGAATACCAGTCTTCGTGCGCGACGGTCCTCATGCTGGATTGCTCGCACTCGATGATTCTGTACGGAGAAGATCGATTTACGCCCGCGAAAAAAGTCGCGATGGCGCTCTCGCATCTACTGCGAACGCAGTATCCCGGTGACTCTCTTTCTCTGATTCTCTTCCACGACTCCGCCGAAGAAGTCCCCCTCTCACAACTCGCTCGCGTAAAAGTCGGGCCCTATTACACCAACACGCGTGAGGGCCTTCGCCTGGCGCAACGCGTCTTGCAACGGCAGAACAAGGACATGAAGCAGATCGTCATGATCACCGACGGTAAGCCATCCGCCCTTACCCTTGAAGACGGACGCATCTACAAGAATGCGTTCGGCCTGGATCCACTGGTCGTGAGTCAGACGCTCGAGGAAGTTTCCAAGTGCAAACGCGCCGGCGTCATGATCAACACGTTTATGCTGGCGTCAGACTACGGGTTGGTGCAGTTCGTTCAGAAAGTCACGGAGATGTGCCGGGGGAAAGCATACTTCACGACTCCGTACACGCTAGGGCAATATCTGTTGATGGATTACATGTCGCGAAAAACCAAGACGATACATTAGCGGCGAGTGGTAGTGATTCGAAGACTAACAACTCACCACTAACCACTAGCCACTTTTCGTAAGCTCTCCCACCGCTCTCCAAGCCTGATCAATTGCACCGTCAACATAGGCGTAGGCACCGGCATCTGCGTTGGCGATCGTGATTCTGCCGAAAGGCTTGCGCGCCACTTCGCACGGCAGTTCGCCACCTTCGAGCCAGAACTTGTCCCACAGCGAGTTGTATTCGTAGGCGTAGCCATGCGGCCAGCGGTTGACCGTAATTGCGGCAATGTCGCGGGCGGGATCGAAACCACCTGGCCCGAGGGTTCGTCCCAGCTGTTCCCGGATCTTTTTCTCAATGGCTTCAAACTCTGTCATGAACAGTTCGATCCGTCCCATGCGGTGCTGGTCGCGAGCGGGAAGGCCCGGTTTGCATGGCGTTTTCATCATGTGGACCACGATGGGTTCGTCGGGCGACGTCGAGCAGTGGTAGTCCCCAAGACTGACCGGCAGATCAAGCCGAAAGTAGCTGTGATATCCATTTGGCGCATAAACCGCCATCACGCCAAGCTTCTCAAAAGCCTTCCAGTTCCGAAGCGCTACATTGGTGTAGAGGAGCGGCACCTTGGCTTCGAAATGCAGGGCTTCCTTTTGCTTTTCAGGCAGCTCGGTGCAGATGTAGGGGATGACCATGTTCCAGCACGCCAGCACAGCGTGCGGCGCGCGCACAGAGTAAAGCTTGCCTAAGCGGGAGTACGTGATCTCAACTTCCTTCGCCGAAGCAGCGCCGCCAACATGCCGCACTCGCACCGCGGTGCTGTTCAACCGAATGCGAACCGGCGACGATTCAACATCGAGTCTGGCGTAGTTGGCCTTCGTTGTGATCAGATCGTCAACTGATTTTCCGGATAGAGTTTCCGGAACCAATCTGCGCACGAGCGATCTTGCGATCGAGGCGTTCCCGTCAGGGAAATGATAAAAGTAGTTCTCAGCTTCTTCGCTTGGAATGACGTCGCGATTCATTCCTTTGCCGGGCGCCGGATCGAGCTTCAATCCGCGGAACCCAAGGAACCCGAAACCCCAGGCGTCCTGCGCCGATATCGCATCAATCCCCAGCCCGAACAGCGCCTGTGGAGCGTTCTGATATAGCTTGGCGATCTGCGGATCGGCGTGCGCGACATCGGTCAGATAGGCGGCATAGCTGATGCGCGCCAGTTTTGCTTTTTTCTCATCCGAGCTTAATCCCGGAAAATAATCCACACCACGCCGCAGTGCCAACAAATCTTGCTTTGCCTTTTCCGAGAGTGGCGCATCTGCGAGAAAGCGATCCCAGGTTCTTTTCTGCTCTGGCGTTTCATCACCCTCATTGTGCGAACCGCCTACGGGAAGCGCATTTACGGTCAGGACGTCTGCGCCGAAAGTCTCCTTGTCGAAGAAAACACTTGGCACAAGTCCGCGCGACGAATAAATATCTCGCGCAATGTGTTTAGGAAAGCTCGAGACGTCAATGCCGAGTTCTTCGATCAGGCCTTTAGCGACCGCACTGTACGGAGCGGGGCTTTCGATGGAAAACGATCCTCCATATCCCAGGAGCTTGCGGTCTCCGATGGTGAACTCGTTGCGTTTCGCATGCCCGCCGAAGTCATCGTGATTTTCGAGGATCAAAACACGGGCATTGGGATTCGTTTTGCGGAAGAAGTAAGAAGCCGACAACCCGCTGATTCCGCCACCGACAACAATCAGATCAAATGTCTCGCCAGTTTCGACCGGCTTGCCCGCTTTCTCCCAAAAATCTCCGTCGCGCAAACTGTGCGCCACTTCAAAAGCGCCGACATGGCTGCCTCGTAAACCGGTGAGGGCCGGAGGATAGTAGCCTGGAGATTTTTCAGGATCCAAATCGTGCTGAAGTGCGGCGGCAATGTGCGGCGGAAGAATTGAAGCGCCGGCGGTGACGGCAACGCCGTTGAGAAAATCGCGGCGCGTAATACCGCGATCTATTCCGAGATCTTTGTCGTTGTCAGGCATTGGGCCCTCAATGGAAGCCGGACTAGGAATTTGCCGGCGTGGTGCCCTCATCCGCTTTCTTGACCGCGATCTCCGCTCCCTGAAACCCGATTTTGCTGTGCGTTCCGTCGCAGAAAGGTTTGTTCACCGAACCGCCGCAACGGCACAAGGAAAAGGCCGGTTTGCCGGTCAGATCGTATTTGTTTCCATCGGCGTCTACCAACTCCACCGAGCCTTCAGGCGCCTCAATCCGATAGGGCCCGTTCTTTCGAACTGTGATTTTGATCGCAGGCATGCGAACTCCTGACTTTGGATAGATTAAGAGGAAAGTACCTCAAGAAGATATCAGTTCCAGATCGCATGGCGCCAGTTGCCGGTTGTCTTGCGATTCTCGTTATGCAGCCCAGGCGCGCTGAATGGGGATCCGTCGGTACAGCTGGACGTAGTTGTCGGTCATTCGGTAGGCGTTGAAACACTCGCGAGCTCGCTGAAAAGCCCGATTGGCAAAGCTGCGTAGCATCTGCGGATCAGCGCCCAGAATCCGGACGGCTTCAGCAAGGCTCTCGGCGTCGTTCGTACGGAAATAGACGGCAGCTTGCCCCCAAATTTCCCGTAGAGAAGGGATATCGTTCAAAATCAACGCACAACGTGAAAGCGCGGCTTCAATCAGGTTCATGCCTGCGGGTTCATAGCGTGCTGTGCCTGCGTACATGGCGGCCTTGCTATAAAGCAGACGCAATTGCGTTTCGGTTTGCGCACCCCTCACGGCGACACCCGTGCAGCCATCCGTGAATTTCACGTCTGCGCGGAAAGTGGCGGGTTTCTGCTCCAGCGTTTCTGTTCCAACTATGCACACTGGCACGGTCTGCTTCTGCAGCGTGAGCAGATTCACCTGCTTTGCCGGATCGACGAGCCTGCCCACCGAGAGTACGGAGTCCTCTTTTTTCACGTATGGGTTGAAGAGGACCGGATTCCGCCCATAGTGGATCACCGACTCTCTACCGCCGCTTCCGTATGCAGTCCTCAAAGCGCCGAGCATCCATTCGCTGGGTCCGACCACAGCGTCGGCCGCGGCGAGGCCCTCGGCGATGGTGCGGCGATACCATCGCAACCACGCACTTTCTTTCGGCTCTCGCCCATGCACTGCCTGCCACCACGTCACCAGATCACCATGTGCGACCACCACTCGCGGCAACCGGCACTTCAATGCGCCATAGCCCAGATGATTCGAGTGCAGCAGATCCGGCCGGCAATCATGAATCAGGGAGCACAGAAACTCGGAAGCTTCTGCAAAGTGCTCTTCGCCATGTTCCATCCAATCCAGCCGAAATGCGGTCGGTATGTAGCGCAGGTCCGGGAACCGTTCCATCCAGGCGGTCTGTTCGGGCATCGGAATCTCGCCGAAACTCACCATCGTTACTCGAAAACCACGGCCCATCAGGCCCGACGCGAGTTCGCGCGTGTAGGTCCAGATTCCGTTCATGGTGTCGGTGGTGATCAGGATGTGCATTCGAAAATCGGCTGCTGCCTCTCGACCGGGCGAGAAGGCTTACATTGTAGTGTGGGATGCTTCAAACCCCGAAGCGATTTTTCTCATTGCAACCGATTGCACAATTTCAACCCTCTCGTGCACAGTCGAGCCAGCGCGGATGACAGCGTTTATACGTCCTGAAGATGCCTTGCAGGTTTCAGCCAAAGGGTTGCGGACCTGGAGAATCTATTTTGGTATCAGCGTAGATTGGCTGGCGGCGCAAAGCCATGCGCTGCCTTCTTTGATCCAGGTATCAGTGAATCTGCCGTAATGGTAATAAGGTTTGCCGTTCAAGGTTCCCTTTTCATGATAAACACCGGTGATGATCACAGTATTTCCGTGCACGTGGCTCAACATGGACTCGCTGCGGATACTGTCAATATGTTCGGCGCGGCGAGTCACGCCGTTGATAAACTCCGTCTTGTTTTGCAAGCTGCCATCCACGTCGACGTAAATGAATGTGTCTGCCAGAATCTGATCCAGCGAGTGAATATCCTGCGCGACCTCCGCCTGGTTCCACAATTGTTCGAGCGAGAGCACCTTCGCGGCGGTACCGTCATCGCTTGGCTCCGCCGCTTTGACGGATCCAGGTACCGCCAGTCCAATGAAGAGCAAGAAGAGCAGAGTAGCTATCTCGGCCTGCAATGAGACCTTGAAGCGGCTACAGCCAGTAAGAAATTTCATCTGTCCTCACGTAGCACGAATGTTGTAATGTGCCGGAGTATACATTTGGGAGACCAATTGTCTAGTCGATGGCAAGTGGCGCAGGCGAGTGCCCGATTCGACACTTCGGGGGTCATTTGGATCGCAGCGGGAGAACTTAGCAAGAGCAACGTTGCTATATAGCATCGCGAGATTGCTGGGCACTATTTAGCCATTCTTGCCCAAATAACCCCCAAAATGGGTTTTTGTGCCTTTACATTTCTTCCTGATTGAGCTATATAGCAGCTAACACTTTTTTTACAGTTACAGCCACCACAACGGAACAGGTTATGGCACAAAATGGGCAGAATGGCGTGCCCGCGTATCAAAGAATTCAGGGATCAATCCGAGAGAGGATCGACGCCGGGGAACTGAAACCGGGCGACGCTGTCACCTCGGAGCGGGAACTTGCCAGGATCCATCGTGTGAGCCTGATGACCGCGCGCCACGCTCTCGCCGGACTGGAGAGCGAAGGCATCGTTGAGCGCCGGCGAGGCGCGGGCACTTTTGTCGCCCCGCCACGCATTCACTTCAACAAGCTGATGAGCTACACCGAGCAGATGTCGAGCCGTGGGCTCGCTCCGAATTCAAAGATCGTTGCTGCGAAAATCATCGAAGATGAAGAAGAAATAGCTGCACGGCTGAATCTGCCGGCCGGCAGCCAGATGATCAAAATTGAACGGGTTCGGCATACCGCGGAAGAGCCATTCGCTCTGGAAGCTTGCTATTTGCCCGCGAGCGACTTCCCTGAACTGGTCCGTGCACCTCTTGCCCGTTCTTCACTGTTTGCTACGCTTGAGCGCGATTACAACGTCGAGATCACTTACGCGGATGAGGAAGTGGATGCAACCGCTGCCGACGCACGCGTCGCTCAACTGCTGGAGGTCCCGCGGGGATCGTCAGTTCTGCGAATTCGGCAGGTGATTCACGCTGCGAACGGCAAACCTGTGGTATATGTGATCGGGTTCTATCGCTCCGAACGGCACACATTGTTCATACGACGATTCCGCTAAAATCATCCCCGGTTTAAAACGGAGACCAGATGCCTCTCACCCTAACCGATTGGGCCGTGATCGTCGGCTATCTGCTGGTGAATCTCGCAATCGGCATTTACTATCGCCGGCGCGCCAGCGGCAATACTGAAGAGTTTTTCGTCTCCGGCCGGGATGTCTCCTGGTGGCTTGCCGGTACGTCCATGGTTGCGACCACGTTCGCAGCTGACACCCCGCTCTTTGTTTGCGGCGTAGTTGCCAAGCAAGGGATCGCGGGAAACTGGATCTGGTGGGCCTTCTGCGTGGGCGGAATGATGACAGTTTTCTTTTTCGCCCGTTACTGGCGGCGGGCGGAGATCCTGACCGATGTTCAATTCGTCGAAATCCGCTACGGCGGCAAGCCAGCCGCGTTCCTGCGCGGGTTCAAAGCCGTCTATCTCGGCTTGTTCATGAACTGCTTCATCCTCGGCTGGGTTACAAAAGCCATGGTGAGCATTATCACCGTGTTGCTGGGGCCGATCATCGATCGTGGAACCGTGCTCAACCTTGGCGTTCTTGGTCATTACACGCTCGGCGATCCGCAGAACACTGCCCTCGCGATCTGCATTTTTCTTCTGATCCCATTCACCGGGCTTTACACCTTCATTGGCGGTCTTTGGGGAGTGCTGGTAACAGATCTGTTCCAGTTTGCTCTCAAGATGACGATGATCATTGTCCTTGCATGGGTGGCCGTGGCGAAAATCGGCGGCATGCACCAGATGCAGGAGAGCCTCGCAGCGATCCGCCACAATGTTGAAGCGACCGGACAGACTGCTTCCGATCCGACTGCGTTCTTGCCAGACTTTTCCAAGGGACTCACCGGCGAAGCGCTGTGGTCTTTGCCGGTGCTGACCTTCGTGGTCTATCTCGGCATGCAGTGGTGGCTGGCGTGGTATCCAGGCGCGGAGCCGGGCGGCGGCGGATACGTTGCTCAGCGAATGTTCAGCGCGAAAGATGAAAAAAGCTCTTTGGGTGCGACCCTGTGGTTTCAGATCGCACATTATGCGCTGCGGCCCTGGCCGTGGATCATCACTGCTCTGGTCGCAATCGTCGTCTATTCGCCAAATGGCGGCATACATCCCAGCGTCGCTTTCGCGCAGAATCCAGAACAGGGTTATGTGATGGTGCTGCGAGACTATCTGCCTCCCGCTTTGCGCGGATTGATGGTCGCGGCGTTCCTCGCTGCATTTATGTCAACCGTGGGAACGCAGTTGAACTGGGGATGCTCCTATCTGGTCAATGATCTCTACAAGCGCTTTCTGGTGCGAGATTCGAGCGAACGACACTACGTCCTGATGAGTCGTCTGTTCACGGTCTTGCTTGTTCTGGTAAGCGGCTACACCGCCTCACAACTGAGTTCGATCGGCCAAGGGTGGGGACTGGTGCTCGAAATCGGATTTGGTACCGGCGCGGTTTACATTTTGCGCTGGTATTGGTCGAGAATTAACGCTTGGAGCGAAATTTCGGCAATGGTTGCGGCGGCCATCGTGACTCTGGCGCTTCGTGGAGTGGCATTCTCGGGAAGTGACGCAGTCGTGTACGCGAAAAAGTCTCTCATCACAGGCGCAATCACAACCGTCGCCTGGCTGCTGGTGACACTTTTCACCAAGCCCGAAAAAGAAGCGACACTGGTTAATTTCTACCGCCGCGTGCATCCTGCCGTCTATGGCTGGGAGCGCATCGCGAAGCTGGTTCCGGAACTGCCCGAGGTCCGTGATCTGGCGAGCAACAGCTTTAACTGGATCATGGGAATCGTGCTCGTCTATGGCTGTTTGTTCGGAATCGGCAAACTGATTTTCGGAAGTTGGCTCAGCAGCCTGCTCATGCTGGCCGTCGCCGGCGTGGCCGGCTATTTGATCTTCTGGGACTTGTCCCGTCGCGGATGGGAAACGCTCTCCGGGAAAGAGACTGCGCCGGTCAACTACGCGGCACAGCGGAAGTGAACGTCACTAATCCTGAGTCACGGCCTTCACCAGATTCCGGGGCCGGTCCACATCCAGTCCTCTTGCGAGAGCGACGTAATACGCGAACAACTGCAGCGGCACAATCTCCAGAATTGGCGCCAGCAGTTCCGGCGCGGGGGGAACGAAAATTGTGTGGTCGGCAAGCTTGGCGACACCCTCGTCTCCCTCAGACGCAAGCGCGATTATCCTGGCGCCTTGCTTCTTGTATACGCCCATGTCAGCGATGCTTTTTTCGTAGCGTATTTTGGAGCCTTCGTCGCTGCGATCGCAGGTTGCAATCATTACCACCGGAAGCTCTTCATCAATGATCGCCTTGGGGCCATGTTTCGCCTCGCCAGCCGGGTATCCCTCGGCATGCACGTAGGACACTTCTTTGAGCTTTAAGGCACCATCCATTGCGACTGGATAATGAATCGCGCGGCCCAGGAAAAGAAAATCCTCATAGCGGTGATAGCGCTGAGCAAGCTCGCGGCAAGTGTCTGCCCATTTGAGTGTCGCTTGCGTCTTTTCCGGAAGGGCGGTCAGTTCCCCAATCCATCTCCGCACGGATTCTTGCGAAAGTTGTTCGCGAACCTGGGCAAGGTACATCGCGGTCAGGAACAACACCGCCATCTGGGCAGTAAATGCTTTCGTTGAGGCGATGCTGATCTCCGGGCCGGCGTGTGTATAGAGAACGCCGTCCGCCTCATTCGCCACCGTCGAATTCATGACATTCGTGATCGCGATGCTGCGGGAGCCTTTTTTCCGCGCGAGCCGCTGGGCTGCCATGGTGTCGGCAGTCTCTCCGGACTGAGTGATAACAATGGTCAGTTCTTCCGGCCCGATCGGTGGGTTCCGATACTCAAACTCGCTTGCGTAATCTACATCCGCGAAGACATGGGCGAGGTCCTGAAACATATACTGGCCGGCCAGGCCTGCGTGGCGGCTGGTTCCAGAAGCGACAATATTGATTCGGCGCAAACGTCGCAGCTCGAGCGGATCAACCCGGACCTCCGTCGCAATGCGAACCTCTCCATCCGGCAACGAAACGCGCGGCATGATGGTGTCGCGAAGCCCCTGAGGCTGGTCAAAGATCTCCTTGAGCATGAAGTGAGGGAAACCGTTCTTGTCCGGCAAGATCTTCCTCCTGATGCTATATAGCTGATTCACTAATCAAAGTACGAGAATTCGGACTAATCGCCATACGTTCACATATGCTATATAGCACATTTACTCACGCTGTAGGCGTCTTTTATCAGAATGACATTTCGATCATTCAATGTGAGCTTGATCTTCGGCATCCTGCCATGAGTGTTTACATGATTTACAGATCCAACCTTGGTGGTGAATGGGCAGTGGGAAGCTGACAAACAAGCTCGCAAAGGCAATTTTGTGGAGTTCCTCGAAACTGACATCGAGCGAACCGCATTTCGGGCAGCGCGGCTGTTGATAGCTCTTGGTGTCGTCCGTCTCAAACGATTCCGGAATAGGCTGTGCCAGGATGTGCCTGGCGATTTCGGCGTCGCCGGCTTCGACTAATAATTTGACCCCACCGAGTAGATTGGACCAGAGCCAATCCATTCGGATGGTGTTATCGTCGACGAGAGCACAAGTTATGCCTGCCGACGTCAAACTGCCGCTTGCAATCAGCGCTTCCGGCAAATCGCGAAAACTGGCGACAAGGACAGGTTCCTCAAATTCCGGAGAAGGTGAGCTTTGTCCAGCTGACGCTGCTTCCAGTGCTTGACTCTGCTCAGCTTCACCGATCGGCGATGTGGGCCCGACCGTCGCCGAAATCAAGCCTCGCCGGTGTAATTCCTCCGTGAAAACTTGGCGAGCCAATGGAGTAAGCTCGGCAGCTTCGCTTGCGATCTCTTCCAGTTCGCCATCTAACTGGCGTGAGTAAAAGTCCGCCAGGCGTTTTCGTTCGGCCTCTGGGTCAACGATCGACATGGCGCGAAATATACACCAGTTTCCGACCCCGTAAAAGCAAATGGCCCGCAGGTTTCGACTCTGCGGGCCATTCGGTGGACTGTTGTGGATTTACCAAGAGGTGGTCACTCTAAGGGTCCTAATCAGGACTTTGCGTGTGGCCAACTTCGGCGAACTCCGGGTCTTAGCGATTGCCATTTCCGGAGCGACCTACGCCGGACGGCAATCCTACTCACCGGTCGAGCTGCGAAGCACTCAGAGCAACCGCTCTAAGTCTCAGCCACCTCACCTGGTCTATGGGTACATAAATTACTGTCAGAACTTGTCATCAGACCACCTCCTTTCCGGTGTAGTTGCAGAATAGTACACAGCGGTTGCGGAATTCAAGAGCACAGGGAGGAAATCCCTAAGGTCGCAAGGTTTCAAGGTTTCGAATGTTTCAAAGCGTCAGTAAGTAAGACTCCGACATCTTGAAACCTTGAAACGTTGCAACCTATGATGAAATGTCAACGTGGACGACGCTTACATTCTCGGAATTGAGAGCTCGTGTGACGAGACCGCAGCAGCAGTGGTGCGGTCGGGCGAGAAGACCCTCTCGAACGTCGTAGCCTCCCAAATTGCGACGCATCAACCATACGGAGGCGTCGTTCCAGAGCTTGCTTCGCGCGAGCACTTGCGGGCGATCATACCCGTGGTGCGGCAGGCTCTGGCGGAGGCTGATAGGACTTACGAGTCTATCGACGCCCTTGCGGTCACACAGGGCCCGGGTCTGGCGGGAGCGCTGCTGGTTGGAATCAGCTATGCCAAGGCGCTGGCGTTCGCGCTCGAAAAGCCGCTGATCGCAGTCAATCATCTCGAAGGACATATTCATGCGGTGCTGCTTGAAGAACGGCAGAAAGGAAATCGGGAATTGCGGTTTCCGGTACTGGCTCTGGTGGTTTCGGGCGGACATACGCACTTGTATCTGGCGGAGCAGCACGGCGAGAGCTGGTCCTACGAGAACATTGGCCACACGCGTGACGATGCTGCCGGAGAAGCATTCGACAAGGTTGCCAAATTGCTTGGCCTTGGCTATCCCGGCGGGCCGGTGATCGACAAGCTTGCGCCGCATGGCGATCCGCGGGCGGTGAAGTTTCCGCCTGCACAGATTAAGCATCCGGACCGAAAAACATCTTCGATAATGAGGCCGGAAAACTCCCACCCTTCGAAACCCGCGAAGGGTGGGGCACCCTCATCTATGACAGCTCCAGCACAAACCCGAGTGCGGTTTGATTTCTCCTACAGTGGGATCAAGACCGCAGTTTTGCGCCATGTGGAAACGCAGGGACTTGCGCCTTCGATTGAGGCACGGCGCAAAGCGCTTGCGGGGATCGCAAGGCCCAAAATCGAGGACTACCTGGCCAATTGCGATAAGCAGACTCTTGATCTGGTTGCATCGTTCCAGCGATCGACAGTCGATGATTTAGTGAGCAAAACTCTGGCCGCGGCTCGGGAACATGATGTCGCGACAATTTTCGTGACCGGCGGAGTCGCCGCAAACAACGAACTACGTGCCACGTTCGAAAAAGAAGTGGCTAAGCAGGGGCTCGAGGTTTACTTCCCTTCCCGTCCGCTCTCGACTGACAATGCGGCGATGATTGCCGCCGCAGCGTATCCAAAATTTCTCAGCCGACAATTCGCGCCGATAGATTTTTCGGCGGAGGCGGGACTGGCGCTGAGGTAACTCTCAGCCCTCAGCTTCGGCTTTCAGCTTGTGCTCTTCGATATCCATATCCCTAAATTCGCTGGACTCGAAGACGTCACCACATTCCAGGCACTCGACGAATTCGGCCTCTTCCTCACGGGCAACGACTCGCACTCGGGGGTGCTTGCATTCTCTGGGGTCGGCGTTCATCGCGGGAGTCTGAGCAGGGCGGCTTGGCGTCATAGATTCCGGTCGGGCTGTGGTCGCTGGGAGGATGGGCCATGTGCACCGGAATTGGCCGTATTTTTAGTCGGAACTGCGTCGTTGTCAAGCCAGAAATTGCGCTTGCTGCAAAATATCCGACCAAAATCATCGTAGAACGGTAACCCATTAAGGCGTCTGGGATTACCGCCCGATGAAGGTTTGTTCCGTTAGCTGCTTCGCCTTGAACTAGAGCGCGGTAAGGGTTAGAATCTTAATATCCGACTACAAAGGTCGGCATTCGAACAACGCATGCTCAAGCTCACCAAAAAAGCCGACTACGGCCTTATGGCGATGAAGCACCTGGCCGAGCATGGGCATGGCACTGCATGCAGCGCGAAGGACGTGGCGGAAAGCTACGGCATTCCCGCGGAGGCGTTGGCAAAAATTCTCCAGCGCCTGGTGAAAGCCGGGCTTCTGGTTTCGCAGCATGGCATTAACGGTGGCTATACGCTGGCGCGGAGCGCTGAAACGATTTCGGCGTTTGAGGTGATTCGCGCGATTGATGGTCCGCTGTTTATCACCTCGTGCATTACGGTGCGCGGGGAGTGCGGCCAAAGCGATCGTTGCACGATTCGCGAGCCACTGCGGCGGGTGAATGACAGCATCGAGCAGGTGTTGAAGAGCATCAGTATTTCCGAGATGAAGGACGAGGAAGAGATTCATCGGGCGGAAGAGTTGGTAAGGATAAGCAGTGAGCGATGAGCAGTGAGCTACGAGCAATCAACACCGGTTGCTCAGAGCTCATCGCTCAAAGCTCAAACCTGATTTTTGAGAGGCAATTATGGCTACAGAAGTGACCACGTTAGTAGAAGAGACATTCGCGTCAAAGTCGAACAGCGGAGTGAAGCTGCCGATTTACATGGACAACCACGCGACCACGCCGGTGGATCCGCGCGTGCTTAAGGAAATGGTCCCCTACTTCACGGACCTGTTCGGCAATGCCGCGAGCCGCAATCATTCTTTTGGATGGGCGGGTGAAGAAGGAGTTGAGACCGCGCGCGAGCGCATCGCCAAGCTGATTGGCGCGACTCCGAAAGAAATCGTTCTCACATCCGGCGCAACCGAGAGCGACAACCTTGCGATCAAGGGCGTTGCAGAGATGTATCGCGAGAAGGGCAACCACATCATCACCGCGGTTACCGAGCACAAGGCTGTGCTCGACACATGCAAGAGGCTTGAAAAGTACGGCTATCGCGTGACATACCTTCCAGTCCAGAAGGATGGCCTGGTTGATCTTGATGACCTGAAGCGGGCGATGGACGACAAGACAATTCTGGTCACGATCATGGCCGCGAACAATGAGATTGGCGTGCTGCAACCGATCGCGGAGATCGGCAAGCTTTGCCACGAAAAGGGCGTGATCTTCCACACGGATGCGACGCAAGCGGTCGGCAAGGTTCCAATGGACGTCAATAAGCAGAATCTCGACCTGGTTTCGATTTCCGCACACAAGATGTATGGGCCGAAGGGCGTGGGCGCTTTGTACGTTCGCCGCAAAAACCCACGAGTTCAACTTTCGCCGATCATTGACGGCGGCGGCCACGAGCGCGGCATGCGTTCGGGAACACTGAACGTGCCCGGGATTGTGGGCCTTGGAAAGGCATGCGCGATCTGTCACGAAGAGATGCCGCAGGAGTCCGTACGCCTGGCCGGTTTGCGCGATCGCCTGAAGAACAAGATTATGTCCGGCCTCGACGAGGTGTACATCAACGGATCCATGGAGCACCGTTTACCGCAGAACCTCAACATCAGCTTTGCTTATGTTGAAGGCGAATCGCTGCTGATGGGCATTAACGATGTTGCAGTTTCGAGCGGCTCTGCATGCACCTCTGCCACGCTTGAGCCATCTTATGTATTGAAGGCGCTGGGCACGGGCGACGACCTGGCGCACAGCTCGATTCGATTCGGGATCGGACGATTCAATACGGAAGCCGAAGTCGATTACGTCGCTGAACGCGTTACTGAGACCGTGCAGCGGCTCCGGGAACTTTCGCCGCTTTACGAAATGGCGAAAGAAGGAATTGATTTGAAGTCGGTGAAGTGGGCAGCAGAATAAAAACGTCGTTGGCCTTTGGTCGTGGGCCAACGACGAACGACCAATGACCAACGACGAATTCAGGAGAGCGCAATGTCATACAGCGATAAAGTGATTGATCACTACAACAATCCCCGCAACGTCGGCTCGATGGACAAGAGCAGTTCCGAAGTCGGCACTGGCCTGGTCGGCGCGCCCGAGTGCGGCGACGTCATGAAGCTGCAGATCAAGGTTAATCCGCAAACCAATGTGATTGAGGATGCAAAGTTCAAGACGTTCGGCTGCGGATCCGCGATTGCTTCGTCCTCACTTGCTACCGAGTGGGTGAAGGGCAAAACCATCGATGAAGCGCTCGCGATCAAGAACACCGAGATCGTGAAGGAGCTAGCGCTGCCACCGGTGAAGATTCACTGCTCGGTGCTGGCGGAAGATGCGATCCGCGCGGCCATCGGGGACTGGAAGAAGAAGCAGGGCGCCACGACGCCGGAAACGGTTGGAGCGAAAGCCTGATTGGAAGGCAGACGTAGCAAGCTACGTCTCTACAGAGATCATGACGACGATCACAGAGCCGGCGAAGACCGCGCCTGCCAAGGGCATTCAGGTCACGGAGAAGGCCATCGCAAGGATTCGCTCCGCCATGGCAAAGGAGAACGTGTCTCCGGAACAGGGCGGATTGCGAGTCGGCGTGCAGGGCGGCGGATGCTCCGGTCTGAGCTACAACATTCGCTTTGACTCACAGCCGCGCGAACGTGACCGGATATTTCAGTTCGAAGATGTGCGGGTGTTTGTCGATCCCAAGTCATTCATCTACCTGCACGGGATGACGCTCGACTACCAGGAGACCTTGATGCAGCAGGGGTTCGTGTTCGTGAACCCTAATGCGCAGAAAGCCTGCGGCTGCGGAACGTCTTTCTCGGGCTAGATGACGTGTGGCGCGGGCACTCCTGTCCGCGCAGGCTTGCTCCTCACAATTGCAGTACCGGAGGATTCTGCGAATTCGAACCATGGCTATTGACGCAAATCTGGTTGTATTGACGACCGCAGCGCATGAGTGCTGGTCATGCGGTGACATGCGCGCCGCCCAGTTCTGCACCTCCTGCGGAAAGGTACAGCCGCCGCAACCTGTAGATTATTTTTCGTTCTTTGGGCTGCCGCGTGAGTTGAATATCGATGCGTCAAGGATCGAGCGGGAGTTCTATGCGCTCAGCCGCAAGCTGCATCCCGATATTTATGCCGGCGGCGACGGCCGGGAGCAGGAGTGGAGCCTGGAGCAGAGTTCACGGCTGAATGACGCGTATCGCACGCTGAAAGATCCAATTCGCCGGACAGAATATTTACTGAAGCTCGAGGGCGTGGAACTGGAAGGGCAGTCGAAAGCCGCTACTGAAGTGGCTCGCAAGACTGGAGAGAAGAAGCAGATTGTCCCTCCTGATTTGCTGGAGGAAGTTTTCGAACTGAACATGCAACTGGAAGAGGCGCGCGCGAACAAGACGATGGGCGATCAAGACGCTGCCCTCAGTGCGGAATTGCAGGAGCAGAAGACGTCGCTAGAAGCGAAGTTTGACGCTCTGTCGGAAGAACTGCACGGCTACTGGAATGAGTGGGACGCGGCGTCCGGCGCAGGCGACAACGACGGAAAGACACGCGCACGCGATCTCATGGTGGACCTGCTCAATCGCAGGAGTTACATCAGGAATTTGGTCAGGGACGTGAACGAGGTACTGGAGAATTGAGTAATTTTGTAATTTGGTAATTGAGTAATTTGAAACCACTCCCGCTCGGACGTTTTCAATTACCAAATTACCCGATTACAAAATTACCCAATGGATTCTTCCCGCATCGTCGGCATTGATCTCGGCACCACGAACTCACTCGTGGCGTTCATGCAGGAGGAGATGCCTGTCATCATTCCGGGTGAAGACGGCTCGAATCTTGTGCCTTCAGTGGTTGCGCTCGACGAGAACGACAAGATCATTGTGGGCAATTCTGCGCGCAAATATCTGATCGAAACTCCGCAACGATCTGTGTACTCCATCAAGCGGCTGATGGGGCGCGGCGTCGAAGACGTTCAGGGAGAGCTGCAGCTGTTTCCCTTCCGGCTTGCGGATGATCTTCAGAGCGGGGAAGTTTTGCGCATCCAGCTCGGGGAAGAGACTTTCACCGCTCCCGAAATTTCGGCCTTTATCCTTCGTCAACTGAAGCGTAACGCCGAACGATTCTTTGGCGCACCCGTCAGCAAGGCTGTCATTACCGTTCCTGCCTATTTCAACGATGCGCAGCGTCAGGCGACTAAAGATGCCGGTCGGATCGCAGGATTAGAGGTCCTGCGCCTGGTTAACGAACCGACGGCAGCTTCGCTCGCATATGGCCTCGACAAAAAGCAAAACGGAATTGTCGCGGTTTACGACCTGGGTGGCGGCACGTTCGATATCTCCATACTGCGTCTGCATGACGGAATATTTGAAGTGATCGCGACCAACGGCGACACACACCTCGGCGGCGACGACATCGACAATCTGCTGATCCGGGTCGCGATCGATGATATCCGCAGCGATCTCGGGCTGGATGTTTCGCGGAATGGAGAGATTGTTGCCGCGATCAGGAAAGCAGTCATTGATGCCAAGATCGTGCTTTCGTCGCAGACGATCACAAAGCTTGATATTGAGTTGCCTCAGGGTAAGCGCTATCAACGAGAAATTACGCGGGAGCAGTTCGAGCAACTTGCGGCGCCGGTCATTGAGCGCACGATCGCGCCGTGCAAGCAGGCGCTGAAAGATGCTGGCCTAAAGCCGGAACAGATTGATGAAGTCGTCCTGGTCGGCGGATCGACGCGAATCCCGCGAGTGCGAGCGCTGGTCGAACAATTATTTCAGCGCAAGCCGCACACCGAGTTGAATCCTGATGAGGTCGTTGCGCTTGGCGCCGCAGTGCAGGCCAATATTCTGGCTGGCGGATCGGAAGCGACCAAAGACATGCTTTTGCTCGATGTGACGCCTCTTTCCCTCGGCATTGAAGTGGCCGGCGGTGTGACCGACAAGATCATTCTTCGTAATTCCACTATTCCGGCTTCTGCGACGCAGCACTACACGACACAGGTTGACGGGCAGACGAATGTCGCAATCCATGTTTTGCAGGGTGAGCGCGAACTGGCGAAAGACTGCCGTTCGCTCGCACGTTTTGATTTGAAAGGCATTCCTCCGATGACCGCGGGGATGCCGCGCATCGAGGTGAAATTCCTGATAGATGCTAATGGAATTCTGCACGTGAGCGCACGCGAGCAGCGCAGCGGGAAGGAAGCCGAGATCGAAGTGCAGCCGAGCTACGGGCTGACGGACGATCAGGTTGAGAGCATGATTCTCGACTCGTTTGACCAAGCGGAAGAGGATTTTCGGCAACGACAGGTGATTGAAGCACGAAACGAAGCACAGACGATTTTGTCAGCACTGGAAAAAGGCAAGAAGGGCGGCGCATGGGAGGAACTCACCCGCGAAGAGCGGGTGCGCGTAGAAGAACTCCAGCGCGTGTTGATCGAGACACAAAAACAAAATGATCATGAGGCGACCCGGAAAGCGATCGATGCTTTGAACCAGGGCACCATGAGATTGGCTGAGTTGATGATGGACACTGCGGTGAGTGCTGCATTGAAAGGTAAAACCATGGATGGCGCAGACTTTGGACGTGGGCCAAGCCAGCCCCATCCGATAGGAAAAGCAGAGTTCGAGTGACACAGCACAAACCTTGAATCACAGAGCACGCAGAGGTACACAGAGGTCTTCACAGAGTGGAGCATGAATGGCTGACGAGAAAACACAATCCGGCAGTACGGCGACCATCGAGGCTCCGGGCGAGAACACAGTCGAAGTCGTGTTCCTGCCCGAGGGCAAGACCGTTCAGTTTGAGCACGGCAAGCTGCCGTACAAAGACCACGGGAAAGAGCAGTCCATTCTAGATGTCGCGCTGAACAATGGCATTCGCCTGGACCACGCCTGCGGCGGAAACTGCGCCTGCACGACCTGCCACGTTTGGGTCAGAGAAGGCGCGAGCAATCTTTCAGAAATGGACGACGACGAAGCCGACCGGCTTGACATGGCCGCCGACCTGCAACTCAATTCACGCCTTGGGTGCCAGGCCGTCATCAATAAGCCGGGGAAAGTGGTAGTCGAGATTCCGGCGTGGAACCGGAATTATGTGTCGGAAGAACACTAGCACTCAGTTTCTAGTTTCATGTTTCGGGTTTCGTTTGACGGAGATACTCGAAACTTAAAACTAGAAACATGAAACTGGAGTTTCTCATGCCCAAAGACCTGACCTGGGAAGACGCTGAAGATATCGGGATCCTGCTTTCCGAAAAGCATCCGGATACCGATCCGCTCACGGTTCGTTTCACGGACCTGCACCGCTACGTGACCGAATTGTCGGAGTTCAAGGATGATCCCAAGAAATCCAACGAGGGCAAGCTGGAAGCTATTCAGATGGCCTGGCATGAAGAGTACCAGGACTCACACTAAGCCATGTGGCGCGGACACTCTTGTCCGGGTCAGCTTGCATTAAGCAATGCGGTCGCGATCTCTTCCCACTCGTTTTCGAAACTAGCCCCAGACGGCTTCTTCCCTGCCCGGGAATACCAATATCGCGCATTGGAGTCGTCGCCTTCTTTACGATGCAAATACGCATGGACCCAGGCGCCCGCAGGGCCTTCATCCTGCTGCGCCGATTCGTGAGCGCGAGTCCAATCACCCTTTGCGTCCCACCAAAGACCAGCCAGGGCAAAGTCGTTCCGCGGCGGAGAGCCGCTTGCGAGCGATTGACGAAATTGTTCGAGTGTCACTTTCAGACTGCCACAGGCTCTTCGACCGTCGCCTCCCGTAGAAACCTTGCCGCTTCTTCCGGCGGCGTGGGGTTGATGTAGAAACCGGTACCCCATTCGAATCCGCCGACTTTTGTCAGCTTGGGCACGAATTCGATGTGCCAATGGTAGTGGTCGTTTGAAGACTCCTGAGTCGGCGAGCTGTGGATGACCAGGTTATACGGCGGATCGTCGAGTACGCGGTTCGCTTTGTTGAGCAGCACCCGGATCGCCTTCGCCAGATTTTCAAACGCGCGGGAAGATGAATTCTCAAATGCCGATTCATGCTGTTTGGGCAACACCCAGGTCTCGAACGGGAAGCGGGGCGCATAGGGCGCAACCGTCAGAAAGTCTTCATTCTCCGCGACCACGCGGATACCAGCTTCGATTTCCTGCCGGGCGATGTCGCAAAACACACAACGTTCTTTGTAGATGTAATACTGTTTCGCCCCTTCGATTTCCTCGGCCACGTAAATCGGGACGACCGGAAGCGCGATCAACTGCGAGTGCGCATGTTCGAGCGTGGCGCCGGCAGCCTCGCCGTGGTTCTTGAAAATCAAAATGTACCTGAAGCGGCGGTCTTTTTTTAGATCGAGAATACGGTCGCGAAACGCCCAGAGTATATCCTCAATCTTCTTCGGCGGAAGCGTTGCGAGCGTTGCGTTGTGATCGTTGGTTTCAATGATCACTTCGTGAGCGCCCACGCCGTTCATCTTGTCGAACATGCCTTCGGCCTGGCGGTCGAGATTGCCCTCGATGCCGAGCGCCGGAAACTTATTGGGCACAACGCGAACGGTCCAGCCGGGGGTGTCGCGCTGCGGCGAGCCGCCATTCTGGTTGGGACGATAAGCCTGGATTTCCGGGGGCGTTTTACTCTCGTTGCCGGAGCAGAAAGGGCAGAATCCGCCCTTCATCTTTACGGAATCACGGGTGAAATCGGTGGGGCGCTTGGCGCGGTCGGTCGAAATGATGACCCAGCGGCCAACAATGGGGTCTTTTCTGAGTTCGGGCAAGTAATCGTTTCCTCCACCCGCTGCCACCGGGGTACGTCCATTTTACGACGAGAGCGAGGCATTCTGAAATAGTCCGAAAGTCGGAGGTCCTGATGCCCGATCGTAGTACACAGTGAGCACGTCGAATCGCCACGAGGGCGGCTGGGAGCTGCGGGTCGGCATAGATCGTAAATAGTCGCGAATCACTGTCCGAAGGTCATGCCGCTTTTTGCGGTCTACGGCAGCTTCGGGTGGTTTAATGTCCCGCGTGGTGCGAGTTTTAACTTCGACGAAGCAGAGTACGTCTTTGTCCCACCCGATTAAGTCAATCTCTCCGCGATGCCGAGGCGTACGGTAGTTGCGTGCGATAAACACGTATCCGCGGCGGCGGAGATAAAAATAAGCATCGTCTTCCCCGCGACGGCCGGTCACGAGGTGGGCGGGAGCGCAGTTCTCGGTATCGGCCGGGTTGAATCGGTCGAGGAAACGAAGCGCGGAGTGAGTGATGCGGGCAGGAATCACCCGTTCAGGATAGTTTCGTAAGGCGCGCATAGTCTGTGACGCACGTCGTCACAAAAGCTGTGAATTTCGGCCAGAAAGTAAAAACCCCGCCCTTCCGCATAGAACGCGAAAAGGACGGGGCACCTTCGCGATCGGTTATTTACTTACTTCTTCCAGGCACTCATCCATCACATCGATCGCCACATCGGCCTGCTCTTTGGTTGTGATCAGCGGAGGGGCGATGCGGATGGTGTTGGCGCCGCAACCTAGAAGCAGCACGCCGCGCTCGAATGCCAGTTCGACCACACGATCGCGTTCGGCGCTGGCGCGTTCTTTCGTCTGCTTGTCGGTGACGAGTTCCACGCCGATCATCAACCCGAGACCCCGTACGTGGCCAACCAGCTTGTGCTTCTTCGGCCAGTCTGCCATGCGGCGCAGCATGTGATTGCCGACCTCTTCGGAATTGCGCAGCAAGCCTTCGCGTCCAATCACATCCAGGGTCGCCAGTGCCGCCGCGATGCACACTGGGTTCCCGCCGAAGGTTGACGCGTGCGAACCCGGGACCCAGTCCATGATCTCGGCCCTGGTGAGCGTAACACTGAGCGGCATGCCGGAAGCGATGCCCTTGGCCATGCAGATGATATCGGGCTGAACCCCTGTATGCTCGATTGCCCACCATTTGCCGGTGCGACCTACGCCGCTTTGCACTTCATCGGCGACAAGCAAAATTCCATGCTGATCGCAGATGCGCCGCAGTTCCTGCATGAACACCTTAGGCGCGGGAACGTAACCGCCCTCACCTTGAACCGGCTCAACGAAAATCGCCGCGACTTCCTCGGGTGGAAGGATGGTTTTGAACAATTTGTTCTCGATGTACCGTGTGCAGGCCAGCGCATCCTGCTCACCGTTGCGATAAACATCGGGATAGGAGACGTGGGTCACTCCGGGGACGAGCGGGGCGAAACGGCGCTTCTGCTGCGGCTTCGATGCCGTGAGTGAAAGAGCTCCCATCGTCCGACCATGGAATGCGCCAAAGAAAGCGATCACGTTCTGCCGCTTGGTGTGATACCGCGCCAGCTTCAATGCGCACTCAACCGCTTCAGCGCCGGAATTGCCGTAGTAAATCCGATGCGGTCCGGGCATGGGCGCGATCTTCGAAAGCCGCTCGGCCAGCATGACCAGGCTTTCGTAGTAGAAATCCGTGCCCGACATGTGAATCAGTTCGCCAGCCTGCTTCTGAATTGCGGCTACCACATCGGGATGGCAATGGCCGGTGGAAGTGACAGCGATGCCGGATGAAAAATCAAAAAACTCGTTCCCGTCCACATCGGTGACAACGATACCCCGTCCTTCTTTTGCAACCAGCGGATACGAACGCGTATAAGACGGCGACATATACTTGTCGTCGCCTTCGAGCACGCGCTTGGCGTTTGGCCCGGGCAGGGCGGTCTTGATCATCGGACCGGTCATGGTCATAGTCTTGGGTGTCATGGAATCCTCCTGAAATCGGCTATTGGCTCTTGGCTGTTGGCTATTGACCAAAACCCGCACAGGCGGATTACGGCCTATCGCACTACTGAAGAGGATTTCAGTTAGTCGCTACCGAAGAGGCTGGGGCGGGAATGCGAGGGCAGGACGGCCAAATGCCTGCGTGGACAGACCAGAAAATCCAGCCAGCAGGTGGGGAGGTGCGAATTTGGCTTGCCTGAACGCATCTGCATCATTATACGCGAGAAAGTGTCATTAACAGATTACTTCCGGACGTAACCAGACAGGCTTGAGCGCAAGAATCGGATAGCTTGTAAGTACGGATTCCTCGAAAATAACTACCTGGAAACCTGGGAATCTGAATCGAGTCGACTCGAAAAATAGTCTGATACTTATCCCGTAAATACTTTGTCCTCCGCCAATCCATCCCGGTTCACGCTCTTCCTTAACTTCGGTCTGGTCTACGTGTTTTGGGGCTCCACCTACCTGGGGATCGACATCGCCGTCGAGCACATTCCGCCGGGGCTGATGTGTGCCACGCGGTTCACGATCGCCGGCATCATCATGCTGGCCTATTGCCTCGCTCGGGGGCAGAACATCCGTTACAGCGCGCGTCAACTGCTGCAGTTGGCGATTGTCGGGAACCTGCTGCTCATGGGCGGCAACCTCACACTTTCCTATTCTGAGCAGTACATCCCAAGCGGGCTTGCGGCGCTGATTGTCGCCGGAGTGCCGTTGTGGTTCATGGTGCTGGATTCATTGCTAATAGGCCATCACAAAATTTCACCTCGCGGTTTGGCCGGCCTGGCCCTGGGATTTGCCGGAACCATGGTCCTGCTCTGGCCAAAACTGACCGCCCCAGGCGAATTGGGAAGAAAAGAATTGTGGTGGTCTCTGGCGCTGATTGCTGGTTCTATCAGTTGGGCGTTCGGTTCGGTGCTTTCGAAGAAATGGCAGTCCGGCCCGCCGACCTTTGCCGGAACAGCATGGCAGGTGTTCTTCGCCGGATTGGGAAATGCCGTCTTTGCTTTGGTGAATCATGATTTCGCGCGCGTGACCTGGACGGCCCGTGGCATCGGCGCAGTCGCATATCTAGTGGTGGGCGGATCGTTGATCGGCTACACCGCGTACATTTACATCCTTGGGCATGCGCCTACAGCGAAAGTCTCTACCTATGCTTACGTGAATCCAGTGGTCGCGGTTTTTCTGGGATGGCTCGTCCTCGGAGAAAAGGTCGACGCCTATATCCTCGCCGGCAGCGCCGTCGTGATTGCTTCTGTGGTCCTTGTGACCAGCGCGAGCGTAACCAAGAAACAGGACGCGCTCGTGCCTGCGGAAGCTGTAGCCGACTGAACGTTGCCTTAGACTATTCCGATGCCAACTTGCATCAGTTGCGGACGAGAAGTGCCGCAGATGACCGACCCACAGAGCATCTGCCCCGAATGCCGGGCCGCGATAGCTTCGCGATCCCCGGGACACAATCCGCTTCCATCGCGGAGTTCGGTGACGTTCGCGAGAATGCCGCTTACGTCAATCATCATTGGCATGAATGTGGCGGTCTTTTTGGGCATGATCCTTTCCGGGGTGTCACTTGCCACTCCCAACGACGCCGACTTGATTCGCTGGGGCGCGAATAACGGCTGGTACACGCTTTCCGTCCAACCCTGGCGAATGTTGACTTCCACTTACGTCCACGTTGGATTGCTGCATCTGGCGCTCAATATATGGTGCCTCTGGAACCTCGGCGCTTTGGCAGAGCAGATTTTCGATCGCTGGACGTATTTCCTGACATATACATTCTGTGGACTCTCGGGGAGTCTGGCCAGCGTGAGCCTGCATCCTACGCGTCTCGGCGCGGGAGCATCGGGCGCAATTTTCGGCTTGGCGGGAGCGCTGATCTCCGCACTCTATCTCGGACACTTGCCCGTTCCACGCCGTGTCATGAAGCCCATTCTGAAAAGCTTGGTATCCTTCGCAGCCTACAATCTGATATTCGGAGCCGTCGTTCCGGTGATCGACAACACTGCACACATCGGAGGGCTGGTTTCGGGTCTTGCGCTGGGAGCAATACTCGCGCCCCGGCTGACCGCACCGGCGGATGAGCGAAACGCCTGGCGAAGATGGGTATTTATTCTGGCAGCCGGAATCTTCGCGGTATTGTTCACGCTCGCGCGCCATCTGCTGCAACATCGGTTTCCGCAAGTGGGATGAACGCTATTCCTCTCCCTCACTCT
>Ga0310813_10000240_pt1 | contig 39471 bp, 38 predicted proteins | sample YN3metagenome_FD_203086 | JGI IMG/M metagenome (GOLD analysis project Ga0310813, IMG submission 203086) | Soil microbial communities from experimental microcosm in Duke University, North Carolina, United States - YN3 | ecosystem: Engineered > Artificial ecosystem > Soil microcosm > Unclassified...
CCGCCTCCGCGAGCACGGGCAGACGAATGCTGAACTCGCTGCCGCGCCCCGGTCCGTCGCTGGCCGCCGCCACCGAGCCGCCGTGCAGCTCCACGAGCCGCCGCACCAGCGTGAGGCCGAGCCCGAGGCCGCCGCGCGTGCGATCGAGGGCCTGGGGCTCCTGCACGAAGAGATCGAAGATCCGGTCGAGAAGGTCCCCGCGGATCCCCTCGCCGCTGTCACGCACGCGCAGCACGGCGTCGTCTCCGGCCTGCTCGATCCGCACCGTCACCTGCCCCCCGGGCGGCGTGTACTTGAGGGCATTGTCGAGGAGATTGCTGACCACCTGCTCCAGGCGCGCGGGATCGCCGCTCACGCGGACAGGCGGTCCCTCCACCGTGACGGTGTGGTGCCGGGTGCGCCCGGCCTGGGCGAGCGCGTCGAGGCAGCCCTGGGCGAGCGCGCGGAGATCGAGCGACTCCCGCTGCAGCGCGATCTTCCCCGACGTGACACGCGCCACGTCGAGGAGATCGTCGACGAGGCGGCTCAGATGCGAGGTCTGGCGGCCGATGATGCCGAGTAGACGCCGCGTCCCCTCGTCCGCAATCAGACGGTTCAGGACGCCTAGCGTGTTGGTGATGGTGCCGAGCGGATTCCGCAGCTCGTGGCCCAGCATGGCGAGAAACTCGTCCTTGGCCCGCGTCAGCGCCTCGGCTTCACGCCGCCGGCTCTCGCGCTCGGCGTCGTTCTGCTTCCGCTCGGTGATGTCGAGCGAGACGCTCAGCACGGCGGGCTCCCCCGCGTAGGTAACGACCTCGGAGTTCACGAGGAGATACCGGTGCTCACCCGTCTTGGTGCGGAACGTCGCCTCGAAGTCGCGCGCCTGCCCACCTCCCCGCAGCATCTCGAGCAGCCGCTCGCGCTCGTTCCCGGCGACCCAGAAGCCGAGCTCGGGCTTGGTGCGTCCCAGCATCTCCTCGCGCGTGTACCCACTGTGCCGCAGCGCCGCCTCGTTCACCGCGAGGTGCCGTCCGTCTCGCAGGCTCACGATGGACATCGGCAGCGGATTGGCATTGAAGGCCTGGGCAAAGCGGCGCTCGCTCTCACGCAGGGCGGTCTCCGCCCGTACCCGATCGGTGATGTCCATCAGCGCGGTCACTACGCAGCGCCGCCCCTCGATCTCCACCAGCTCCGCGGAGGCGACCGCCCAGACCTCCTCCCCCTGCTTGGTGCGGAAGCGCGCCTCGATTCCACGAATGCCTCGGCCCGCGCGCAGCGTGGCCAGCCCGGTCTCGCGCTGCGCGGGATCCACCCACAGCCCGATCTCGGGGACGGTGCGGCCGATCACCTCGTCGCGGTGATAGCCGGTGATGTGCAGGAACGCCTCATTGACCTCGAGGATCCGGCCGGTCTCGACGTCGGTGACGGTGAGAATGGCGGGCGAGATCTCGAACGCCGCCCGCAGCCGCTCGCTTGCGCCGAGATCGCTCATCGGACGCGACGGGACTGCCCTCGCTCCGCTCGGGGCTGCATCATGTATCCGCTCGCCTCGCCTTCGGCTCCGGCTCGCCCAGCTCGCTCCGCTCGGGGCTGCATCATGTATCCGCTCGCCTCGCCTTCGGCTCCGGCTCGCCCGGCCACTTCCATCCGCTCACCTCGCCTTCGGCTCCGGCTCGCCCGGCCACTTGCCGAAGACCTCCTTCAGATCCTTGCCCGAGATCGTCTCCCGCATCCAGGTGAAGCCGCCGCGGTCCTTCATTTCACGGGCGCCGCGGAGGAACGAGGCGAGGGCGAGCCGCGAGAGCGAGCCGCCCACACTGATGCGCTTCACGCCCGCTGCGGACAGCTCGGCCAGCGTCAGGGCGGGGTCCCCGTGACTCATCACCACGTTGACCGGCTTGCTCACCGACGAGACGACGGTACGGATGGTGGCGAGATCGCGCAGCCCCGGCGCGTAGAGCACGTCGGCGCCCACCTTCTCGAAGGCCTGCAGCCTCCGGATGGTGTCGTCGAGGTCCGGGCGGCCGTGAATCATGTTCTCGGCCCGGGCGGTGAAGACGAACGGCACGGGCAGCCCGCGCACCACCTCCACCGCCGCGTGCACGCGCTCCACCGCATGCGCGAAGTCGTAGATGGGCCGGTCGGCTTCGCCCGTGGCGTCCTCGATGGAGCCGCCGACCACGCCGGCCTCCGCGGCGAGGCGCAGCATCTCGGCGGCGGCGCGCGCCTCGTGCGCGTAGCCGTTCTCCAGGTCCGCGTTCACCGGCAGATCCGTCGCCTCCACGATCACGCGGCAGTTCGCGAGCACCTCGGCGCGGCTGACCGCATTGGTCCCGTCCACCTTGCCCAGCATGTTCGAGAGACCCAGGCTGGTGGTGGCGAGCGCCTCGAAGCCGAGGTTCGCGAGGAGACGCGCGGTGCCCGCGTCCCAGGGATTGGGAATGATGAACGCGCCCGCCCTTTCGTGGAGGGCCCGGAACGTCGCCGCCTTCTGCGCCTGCGTGGCCATGGCTGACCTCGGGGGATTGTATCCCGCTCGTATGATCGCATACCATCCCAGCAGCCATGAAGCTCGGCATCTATCTGAACGCGCAGCACCCCCGCGGTGACGATCCCGCACGCCGCTTCGCGGAGACGCTCGAGCAGGCGCGCGTGATCCGCGCGCTTGGCTTCGATTCGATCTGGGGCGGCGAGCATCACGCCACGCCGGGCTTCCACTACTTTCCCTTGATGCCGATGCTGCAGCGCCTCGCCGCGGAGGCGGAAGGTCTCGCCTTCGGCACCAACCTGGTGCTGTTGCCTCTGCACAACCCGGTCGAGATCGCCGAGATCGCGGCCTTCCTCGACATCGCCACTGGGGGTCGATTCACGCTGGGAATTGGGCTCGGCTATCGTAGCGAGGAGTTCGCCATCTTCGGTGTGCGGATGGCCGAGCGGGTGAGCCGGCTCACCGAGGGCGTGGAGCTGATCGGCCGGCTCTGGACCGAGGACGCGGTCACGCATCACGGACGCCACTGGACGCTCGACAAGGTCACGATCCGCCCCCGCCCCCTCCAGACCCCGCGCCCGCTCATCCTGGTCGGCTCGCAGGTGCCCGCGGGGATCGAGCGCGCCGCCCGCATCGCCGACGGCTGGCTCGTGGTGCCCGTGCCCACCATCGAGGAGTTCGCGAGCCAGGTCCGCATCTTCACCGCGGCGCGGACGGCGGCCGGCCGGCCCGCCGCGGCCGAGATCGGCCGGCTCCTCGAGGTGTCCTGCGCGGCCGACGAGGACGCGGCGATCCGGCGGGCGGCGCCTTATCTGCTGGAGAAGTACGCGGCGTATCTCTCGTGGGGCATCCCTGGCATCTCGCTCGATCCCGCCGCAGCCCCCGAGGAGCAGCTGCGCCGGCTCGCGCGGAACCGGTTCGCGGTGGGCTCACCTGCGCAGGTCACCGAGGCGCTCGTCGCACAAGCCAAGGCCGGAGCCACCCACGCCACCATGCGCGTGAGCTGGCCCGGCATGCCGCAAAAGGACGTCCTGGCGGGCATCGAGCTCCTCGGCACCACCGTGCTGCCCGAGGTGCGGCGCCGGCTTGCCGCCGGCTGAGCGACGAGGCGCCGGCCTCAGCCCTCCATCGCTTGCCGCATGAGCGCGGCGGTCGCCGCGGCAAGCGGATCCGCGGTGGCTTCGAGCCCCCGGATGGCGCCCGCGCGGTCCTCGGCGCCGCGGTTCTGACTGAGCTTGGCCTTGCCCTCGAGCCGATCGATGGGCAGCTCGAACGCCACGATGCCGCGGATCATCCCATCGACGTAGTCGGTCGGCAGCGCGTCGAAGCGCCAGGGCTCGGCCCGGCCGTCCTCGTACGTTTTCACCAGCCGGTCGAGCAGCGCCTTGACTCGCGTGGGCTCTTCGACGACCACGGGACGGCCGGAGGCGTGCACGGCAACATAGTTCCAGGTGGGCACGCTCGGATGGACGCGGTACCAGCCTGGCGAGACATAGGCGTGCGGCCCCTGGAACACGGCGAGGCTGGGCGCGCCCTCGGCGAGCAGGCGGGCATGCGGGTTCGCCCGCGCGAGGTGCCCCACCAGCGTGCCACGGGGCCCCCGATCGCCGTCGAGCAGCAGGGGCAAATGCGTGGCGAACGGCGCGCCATCACCGCCGGTCGACACCAGCAGCGCGAAGCTCTCGCGCTCGATGAGGGCGTGACACCAGGCCTGGTCGGGCGCGTCGAAATGCTTCGGCACGTACATGCGCTGGGCTCCTCCCCTATACTCGACTCTCGCGGCTCCTCCGATGACCCTACGCCTCTATCTCGAGGACGCCTACCTGCATGGGTTCGAGGCTCGCGTGCTCGCGAGCGCCGACGGCTGGTGGGCGCTCTCGCACAGCGCATTCTATCCGGGCGGCGGCGGGCAACCGCCGGATCGCGGCCATCTCGTCGCGGAGGGCCGGCCCCTCGCCGTCACGGAGCTGCGCGAGGACGAGGACGGCCGCCGGCTCTGGCATCACGTGGGGCACGAGGTGCCGGCGGGTAGCGCGGTGCGCGGCGCCCTTGACTGGCCCTACCGCTACGCGCTCATGCGCCATCATGCGCTCATGCATGTGGTGAACACGGTGGCGCAGCGGGACTTCGATGGGCTCATCACCGGGGTGCAGCTCGGCCCCGAACGCTCGCGCATCGACTTGCGCCTCCCCGCCGGATTCGACGCGGCGGCCGAGCTGGAGGCGCGCGTGAACGACGCGCTCGCCGTGCCCCGGGCCATCGCGGCCAGCGTCATGACCGAAGCTGAGTATCACGCCCGCCCCGACCTGATCCGCACGCTCAATGTGCGGCCGCCGATCATCGACGGCCACGTGCGGGTGGTCACGATCCACGGCTTCGACGCCCAGGCCTGCGGCGGCACCCACCCGCACGATACGGCGGAGATCGGTCGCGCCCGCCTCGTCAAGCGGGAGAACAAGGGACGCGACAACAAGCGTTTTTACTGGACACTCGCCCCGTGAGCGCGCATCAGAACATGCCGTTGTTGTTGGCCGCCTTGTCCGGGATCGGCTGTACGACGTCCCAGTGCTCGACGATCTTGCCGCCCTCCAGCTTGAAGATGTCCACGATGGCCGAGCCGCGCGTGCCCGGCTCGCGCACCGCGTGGACGTGGAGGATCACATAGTCACCGTCCGCGAACACGCGCTTGATCTCGCTCCGCGACTGCGGAAACTTCTCCTTGAGGAAGCCGAGGAAGGCTTTGAGCCCCTCGGGCCCGTCGGGCGCTCCGGGGTTGTGCTGGACGTAGCGGTTTCCGAAGTGCTGGGACGCCGCCTCGAAGTCCTTCTGGTTGATGGCCTTCTCGTAGAAGTCGACCACCACCTTCTTGTTGGCCTCCTCCTGCGCGGTGTCGGCGGCCCGGGCGGGCAAAGCCGGCGCGAGCAGCGCGGCAGCGAGCCATACGAAGGCGAGACGGGTTAGCGGCCTCCTGGTCATGAGCCCAGCACCTCCCAGGTCGAGATCGCGATCTCGACCTCCTCATCGGTTCGCATCACCCGAACGGCCACCCGCCCCGTCGAGATGAGCGGGGCGTGCTCGGCGTTGCGCGCGAGGTCCAGCGCGATCCCGAGGAACGCCAGCCCCTCGCACGCGCGGGCCCGGATCACCGCGCCATGCTCGCCGATGCCGCCCGCGAACACCAGCGCGTCCAGCCCACCGAGCACCGCGGCGTGGGCGCCGATGGTCTTGCGCACCGCCTGACAGAAGACGGCGAGGGCCTCGGCGGCGCGGACGTCCGCGCCCTCCCGGGCGAGGAGATCTCGTACGTCCGCGCTGGTTTCCGAGATCCCGAGGAGGCCGGAGCGGGTGTTCACCATCTCGTGGAACTGCTCCGCGGTCATGCCTTCGGTGCGCGCCAGATACGCGACCAGCCCGGGATCGAGATCGCCGGAGCGCCGGCTCATGGGCAGGCCGGCGGTCGGCGTGAACGCCATCGTGGTGTCGACGCTCTTCCCGTCGCGGATAGCGGTGATGCTGGCGCCGTTGCCGAGATGGGCGATGACGAGCCGCGCGGGCAGTCCGCCCGGCTCACGAGCGAGCGCGCGCGTGAGGTACGCGTAGGAGAGCCCGTGAAAGCCGTAACGCCAGACCCCCTTCGCCTCGTACTTCCGCGGGATGGCGAGGAGGCGGCTCGCGCGCGGCAGGTCGCGATGGAAGGCGGTGTCGAAGCAGGCAATCTGGGTCCGGCCGGGAAAGTGCCGCGCGCAGGCTTCGATGAGCGCGATCTCGGCAGGAAGATGCTCGGGATCGAACGGGCTGATGCGCTGGAGCTCCGCCAGGAGCTCCGGAGACACGCGCGTGGGGGCGAGGAAGCGCGGGCCCCCGTGCACCAGCCGATGCCCGATCGCGTCGACGGTGATGCCTCGCGCGCTCAGCGCGTCGACGAGCAGGGGCAGCGCGGCGGCGTGATCGTGAGCGACCGCGTCACTCCGCGCGCCGCCGTCGATGGTCAACGTGGCCCCCGGCTGGCCGATGCGGTCGATGCTTCCGGCGAGGCGGCGGAGGGGCGGATCGCCCGGCGCGAACGCGGCGAACTTCAGGCTCGAGGATCCAGCGTTCACGGCAAGGACGGTGGCCATGCGCCATGGTACCCAGGGCGACGGAACGCGGCAACGCGCGGCGCTACGCGCGGGGCGCGCGGACGCCGAGCAGCGCGCCGATGCGCTCGGACGCCTTGAGCCCCGAGCCGGTGAGCACGAGCACGGTGGTCTCGTCACGCCGGATGGCGCCGGTGGCGAGGAGCTGCGTGAGCCCGGCCGCCGCCGCCGCCGAGGTGGGCTCCACGTAGAAGCCGCGCCGGGCGAGCGCACGGAGGGCGGCCACGATCGCGTCCTCGGTCACCGCCACGATGGCGCCGCCCGAGCCCCGCACCGCGGCGAGCACCTCGGCCACGCGCGTCGGCTTCGCCGAGGCGATGCCCTCGGCGACGGTGGGGGCGATCGATGTCGGCACGAGGTGATCGACGCCTGCGCGGAACGCGACGTGGTACGGCGCGCAGTTCACCGCCTGCACGCCGAAGAGGCGCGGCGTCCTGCCGATCTCGTGGCGGCGGGCGAGCTCGCCGAACCCGCGGTCGCAGCCCAGCACGTTGCTGCCGTAGCCCAGGGGCACGACCACGTTGTCGGGCGCGCGGAAGCCCAGCTGCTCCCAGAGCTCGTAGGCCAGCGTCTTGGTCCCCTCCACGAACAGCGGCTGCCAGTTGTGGCTCGCGTAGAAGATCTCCGGGCTCTGGCGCAGCGCCGCCTCCGCCACGTCCTGGCGCGAGCCGGGAATCGTGACCACCTCGGCCCCGCACGCCGCGATCTGCGCGATCTTGGGATAGGAAGCGGTCTCCGGCACGAGGATCCGGCACGACAGGCCCGCGGCGGCGGCGTAGGCGGAGAGCGACGCGCCCGCGTTACCCGAGGAGTCCTCGAGCACGCGCGTGACTCCGCGGCTCTTGAGATAACTGACCATCACCGTCATGCCGCGGTCCTTGAACGAGCCGGTGGGCATGGCGAGCTCGAGCTTCCACTGCACGGGCGCCCCGTCCCACTCGCCGGGCACGAGCGGGGTCCATCCCTCACCGAGACTGACCGCGTCCTTGACGTCCACCAGCAGCGCCTTCGCGTAGCGCCACACCGTGAAGGAGGAGCCATCGATGTCGCGCCGGGTGAGACCGGGCGCGGGGCTCAGGTTCAGGTGGTGTCCGCCCTCCCCACGCCAGCGCGCCTCGTCCAGCGAATAGGTGCGGCCGGTGGACGGGTCGACGTAGCTCAGAGGGCCGCCTCGAGGGCGGTGAGGGCGAGCACGCGCGTGCAGAGCTGCAGATCGGCGAGCTCCACGTGCACGTCGTGATAGTCGGTGTAGCCGCCGCCGGGGCCATAGAGGCAGCACGGAATGCCGGCGGCCCAGAGATGCGTGGTGTCGTTGCCGGCATAGCTCTGGGGGAGCCGGACACCGAAGTGCTCGGGCTCGGCGCCCGTCATGTGGCGAAGGTTCCGCCGGACCATCTGCACGATCGGCTCGGTCTTGGGCACGTCGACCGCGGCCTTCGCCAGGCGCCCCAGCCCCCGCGCGGGCAGCGGTGGAAACTCGATCTCGTACTGGAAGCGAGGATCGGCGGCGGCGAGGCCATCCAGCACGCGCCGAATATCGGCCAGCACCGTCTCGCCGGTCTGGCTGGCGTTGAACCGCACGTTCACGTAGGCGGTGCAGAAATCGCTCACCGTGTAGGCGCCGCGAAGGTTGTGCTCGCGTCCCCGGCCGCCGATGATCGACCCCACGTTCAGCCGCGGCAGCCCGGGCAGCTCCGGGTCGTGCACGTGGGTGAGCTCCATGCGGTTGATGGCGTCGATCGCCCGCGTCATCAGGCCGATGGCGTCCACGCCCTGCTCCTTCTTGCTGATGTGGGTGGCCCGCCCGATCGTGTGGACGACGACGTCCATGGTGCCGGTGTGCTTGGTCAGGATCGTCCGCGCCCCGTACGGCTCGGCCACCACCGCCATGTCGGCGCGCTGGCCGTGCTCGAGCGCGTAGAGGGTGCCGATGCCGCTGTTCAGCTCGGCGGCCACGCAGGCGATCACGACGTCACCCCGCAGCGGGGCGCCCGCCCGCTTGAGGGCGAGACCGGCCATGATGCAGGCGGTCACGCCCGCCTTCATGTTGTAGATCCCGTGGCCGTAGAGCTTGCCGTCGGCGATCCAGGGATCGAAGGGATCTCGGGTCCAGCCGCCGGCGAGCGGATCGATGTCGATGTGGCCATTCAGCATGATCGAGGCGCCGCCGCCGGCGCCGCGCAGGCGCGCGATGGTCTGTTTCCGACCCGGCTCGATCTCCTGGACCGTCACCTCGAGACCCTGGCCGCGCAGATAAACGGCGAGCCACTCCGCGCACGGCGTCTCCTGGGTGGTGAAGGACGGGATGCGGACGAGATCCTTCGCCAGCGCGACGGTCTCCTCGTCGTCGATGCGGGACAGGACGGCGTCGCGCAGGTCACTCATCTGCCCTTTTGTAACCCAGGTGGGATATTCTTGCCAGCGACATGCCCTCGCGCGACACACCCGTCGGCATCGACGCCGGCCGCTTCTGGAGCACCGTCATGCGCTCGGGCGAGATCGGGCCCGGCAAGGCGGGCGGCCTCCGCCGGCTCGCCCTCACCGACGCGGACAAGGAGATGCGCGACCTGTTCGTGACCTGGTGCACCGAGGCCGGGTGCACGGTGACGGTGGACCGCGTGGGCAACATCTTCGCCCGCCGCCCCGGCGCCGAGGATCACCTGCCCCCCGTGCTCATAGGCAGCCACCTCGACACGCAGTTTGCCGGCGGCAAGTACGACGGCATCGTGGGCGTGCTCGCGGGGCTCGAAATCCTGAGAACCCTCGACGATCGGCGGCTGCGCACGAAGCGCCCGCTGGAGCTCGTGTGCTGGACCAACGAGGAGGGCGCGCGCTTCACCCCGCCCATGGTGGCCTCGGGCGCCTTCGCGGGCGTGTTCGAGCTCGACTGGGTGCTCGGGCTCCGCGACGACGACGGCAAGACGTTCGGGAGCGAGCTCGAGCGCATCGGCTACAACGGCAAGACCACGGTGGGCGGGCGCAGCATCGACGCCTACTTCGAGCTCCACATCGAGCAGGGGCCCATCCTCGATCGGGAGTCGGTCCCGGTGGGCATCGTCGTGGGCGGCTACGCCACCCGCGGCATGCACGTGGACATCCATGGCGAGACCGCCCACGCCGGCCCCACCCCCATGGACCGCCGACGCAACGCGCTGGTCGGCGCCTCCATGCTCGCAGTAGCCGTGAACGAGGTCGGATGGAAGTATCACCCGACGGAGGGCAAGGCCACGGTGGCCCGCATGATCGCGTGGCCGAACAAGGCGGGCATCCTCTCCGAGTACGCGCAGCTCACCTGCGACGTGCGCCATGCCGAGCGCGCGGTGGCGGATCAGATGCTCGCGGAGGTGCGCGCGGCGATTCCCGACTGCGCGCGCCGAGCCAACGTCGAGATGCGGATCGCCGGCGAGTGGCAGTTCGGCAACGAGCGCTTCGACCCGGGCTGCGTGCGCCTGATCCGCGAGGCCGCCCAGGCCCTCGGCGTGCCGCACCGGGATATCCTGAGCCAGGCCGGGCACGACGCGTACTACATCTCGCGTATCGCGCCGACCGCCATGATCTTCACCCCATGCCGCGACGGCATCTCCCACAACGAGGCGGAGCACGCCGAGCTGGACTACACCGCGCCGGGCGTGAACGTGCTGCTCCACGCGGTGCTCGCGCGCGCCAACCGCTGAGGGGCGACGGCGCGCTCGGGCCGCCGGCCGAGCTCAGTCGCTCGCCGGCCGCGGGGCCTCCGCGCACCCCGCGTGGGCCTCGGACAGCGCGCGGCGGAGCTGGGCGACCTCCTCGGCGAGCGCCTGGATGGCGGGATCGACCATGGAGGTCTTCACCTTCGTGAGCCGCTCGTCGATCTCCGCCTGGGTGTAGACGGTGAACGTTCGTCCCGCCTTGGTCTCGTTGGGGTTGATGGTCGTGTAGGCATGCGTGTACCGCTTACATCCCAGGCTCCCCTGAAGCATGTCCTGACAGTCCACTACGGTCGTCTCCATCCGGACGATCTCCTCGACCGCCCCGGCGGGCGCGGCGACGATCACCGGCCCGGCGAGCAGCACGAGCGCGCTCACGAGACGACCCCGGCGAGTGGACATGGCCCGGCCTCCTATTCGATCTGGAAGTGCGCCTCGGTGGTCTGCCCGGTGCGCCCATTGATGGGCAGGATGTCCTGGGGGCAGGCGGAGAACGCCACCACGCAATCCATCTCGGCGCGGAGGCGCACGTAGCTGCCCGGCGTCGACACCGGCTCGGCCCAGCTGAGCGCGCCCGCCGGCGTCCAGGGAATGTTCATGAAGAGGTTGAGCGGCGGGGGCGTGGCGGGAATCGTGAGGCCGAGCTCGTCCAGGGCCGCGTGCAGGTTGTCGCGACAGTTGTCGTGGTGACCCTTCACCCCGAGCAGGCCGTAGCGCTCTTGATCACACGCGGCCATCAGGGTGTCGTGGGCGCCGCCCGACGTGTCCTCGACGAGCGTGAGGATGGGGCGCCGACGGGTGGTGAGGAGTGTGTCGCCGATGGCGGGGACCAGCTTGAGGAACCACGCGCGGCTCGCGTCCATCGCCATCCACTCGGTGGGATCGGCGGCGCTGAATGCCCAGGTGTCGACCACCTGGACGCCGTGAGTGTTGACCACGCGCACGTGCTGGCCCGCGCGCACGCGCGCGGCCTTGCCGCGGCGGGCGGGAATCGTCACGAGATCAGCCATGGGACGCGTCCTCCGGCCCGCGCAGGGCGTGGCTCCCGTGATAGTCGGACACCGGCAGGGGCCGCCATCCGCGCAGGAGAGCCGGATCGGGCTGCCAGATCTCGACGCCGAGGGGGCGGCACACCGTGAGCGCATCGGCGGCGTCAGGGCCCCACACCGGCACCGAGAGATCCCCGTGCGGGCACACCGAGATGGCGCAGAGCACGTCGATCTCCGCGAAGCACTCGAAGTAGTCGCCCCGCCGCGCCGGACTCGGCTTGACGAAGTATCGGCCGTCCGCGGTGAGGCCGGTGACCTGGAACACGTTCAGCACGTCGTGGACGTCGGACTCGGCCAGGCCGAACCCCCGCACCGCCCGGACGAGGTTCGAGTGGCAGCAGAGGTCGAACTCCTCGCCGTTCAGGAGCTTGTGCACGTAGGGATCGCAGCGCGTGCCGAGGAGGTCGTGGCAGCCGGCGCCGTCCTCGTCGATGCCGTACTGAATGGTGTCGGCGGTGATGGTCAGGAGCGGGCGGAGATAGGGCAGGCACGACCACAGCCGGTCGAACGTCGAGAGATGCGCCTGGTGGAGCTGACGCGTGCGCGAGGCCCAGAAGCGCTCCCGTGGGTTGGCGAGGCTCCACACGTTGAGGTCGGCGACCTGGGAGCCCTCGACCGCAACGATACGAAAGATTTGACCCGCGCGAACGACCCACGCGCGGCCGGAGCGGCGCGGCGCCACGAAGCGCTCGACGAGCGTGCGCCCGGGGTCGGCGGCAAGACGACCGTAGAAGGCCCGATCCACCTCGAGCGGCGAACCCGGCTTCGCCTCGTAGATCACGCGTGGTGATGGCACCGCGTCCCCTCCCAGCGATGAGCCGTTGACAATCGAGCGGAAGCCATAGTCTCATACCGGCGAACTCGACCCGGGTCTCGATGATCTTACCGCCGACCAGGGAGGCCAGTCATGAGAGTCTCGCGGTTTTTCGTTCTCGCCCTCGCGTTTCTGGGCCTCGTCGCCCTCACGCTCCCTTCCGAGGCCCAGCAATGCCCCAAGGGCAAGCTGCGTCTCTACACGTCATGGCCGATGCAGGGAGCGATGCTCCCTGAAGGCACCGGCATGAAGAACGGCGTCGAGATGGCCGTCGCGGAGGCGGGGGGAACCGCCGGCGGGTTCTGTCTGGAAGTCGTGAACCTCGACGACGCGTCGCCGCAGACGGGCAAGTGGGACGGCGCGGTGGAAGCGGAGAATGCCAACAAGGCGGTGGCCGACCCGATGGCCATCGTCTACATCGGCACCTACAACTCCGGCGCCGCGAAGGTCTCCATCCCGATCACGAACCGCGCGCACATGGCGCAGATGACGCCCGCCAACACCTACCCGGGGCTCACCAAGAAGCGCGGCGCCGCACCCGGCGAGCCCGAGATCTACCGGCCCGGTGGCTTCGTGAACTACTTCCGGCCCATCCCTGCCGACGACATCCAGGGCGCGGTGGGCGCCAAGTGGGCCAAGCGGATGGGCGTCAAGAAGGTCTTCCTCCTCAACGACCAGGAGCTCTACGGCAAGGGCATCGCCGACGTCTTCGAGGCCACCGCCAAGAAGATCGGGCTCACCGTGGTCGCCAACGAGGGCATCGACTGGAAGCAGCCGGACCAGAAGCCGATTCTCACCAAGGTGCGCGCCTCGGGCGCCGACCTCGTCTACATGGGCGGCGTCATCGAGACCGGCGCTCAGGTCGTGGTGCGCCAGATGAAGGAAGTGGGCCTCACCGCGCCGCGCACGCGCTTCATGGGGCCGGACGGCCTCCTCGAAGAAGAGCTGCTGAAGGGCGCCACCTGCGATGCGGCGCTCGCCACCGACATGCGTGTCACCTTCGCGGGGCTGCCCTTCGAGAAGATGCGGGGCGTCGGGGCCAAGACGTACGAGACCTACAAGAGCAAGTACGGCAAGGAGCCGACCTCGTACGCGCTGTACGCCGCCGAGGGCACCCGCGTGATCATCCAGGCCATCGCCAAGGCCGCCCCCGCCATCGAGAAGGCCAAGGACGTGACGGAGAAGCGCGAGGCGGTACGCAAGGCCATCGCGTCCACCAAGAACTACGAAGGCATCAACGGCAAGTGGAGCTTCGACGAGAACGGCGACGTCGACTACGACACCATGTCCGGCTTCAAGGCGGTGAAGGCGGACGGGCCCGTCGGCTGCAAGTTCCAGTTCGAGACCATCCTCGAGTAAGCGCCACTGGGGGGAGGGCCGGGTCGCGGCCCTCCCCCTCTCTCATCGGACCTCGACGTGGAGTGGTGGGAAGTTCTCGTTCAGCAGACCATCAACGGCCTCACTCGCGGGGCCGTCTTCGCCTTGATCGCGCTCGGTTACACCATGGTCTACGGCATCGTGGAGCTGATCAACTTCGCCCACGGGGACGTGTTCATGCTGGGCCTGTTCATCTCGCTGGCGTGGTTCAGCCTGCTCGGCATCTCCTCCACTCTCGGGGTGTGGCAGCTCGTGACCCTCCTTCCCCTGGTCTTCGTGCTGACCATGCTGAGCACCGCCCTTCTCAACGTCTCAATCGATCGCGTCGCCTACCGGCCGCTACGGCGCTCCACCCGGCTGGCCCCGCTCATCACCGCCATCGGCGTGTCCTTCATGCTCGAGAACCTCGCGCTCGTCTGGAAAGGGCCCGCGCCCATCGCCTATCCCGACGTGTTCCCGTCGGTGGACATCCTCCGCGAGTGGTTCGGCGTTGACTCGGCCATCTTCATCACCACCAAGGACATCCTCGTGGTGGGGGCGACCATTCCCCTCATGATCGCGCTCAACTACTTCGTGACCCGCACCCGCTGGGGCAAGGCCATGCGCGCGACCGCGCAGGACCGGGAGACGGCGCAGGCGATGGGCATCGACGTGGAACGAACCATTCTCGTCACCTTCTTCGTGGGCGGCGCGCTCGCCGGGGCGGCCGGACTGATCCAGGGTCTCTACTACAACATCGGCATGTGGTGGATGGGCTATCAGGCCGGTCTCCGCGCGTTCACCGCCGCCGTGCTGGGCGGCATCGGCAACATGCCGGGCGCCGCGCTCGGCGGCCTCGTGATCGGCTTCCTCTCCGCGTGGAGCGATCAGTACATTTCGGCACGTTGGACGAACGCAATCGTGTTTTCGATCCTCATCGTGGTCCTCGTCTTCCGGCCCCAGGGCCTCCTGGGCGACCGCACGCCCGAGAAGGTCTGAAGGCGGTGGACGCTCGGCGCGGGCTGGGCGTCGTCCTGCTCACCGCGTTCGTCCTCGTCTATCCCCTCATCGACCGCGCGCTCGGCCTTCAGACCGTCCACGCCGTGTCGGACGGGATGATTTACGTGCTGTTGGCCCTCGGCCTCAATATCGTGGTCGGCTACGCGGGCCTCCTCGACCTCGGCTATGCGGCGTTCTTCGCCATCGGCGCCTACGCCATGGGCCTGCTCAACTCCCCGGTGCTGGGCTCCCCGCTCTATGGGCACGCGTGGAGCTTCTGGCTGTGCATCTGGCTGGCCGCCGGCGTCTCGGCGGCCCTCGGCACGCTGATCGGCGCGCCGACCCTTCGCGTGCGCGGCGACTACCTGGCGATCATCACCTTGGGCTTCGGCGAGATCATCCCGGTGGCGATCCGCAACCTCGGCGACATCACCATCGAGATCGGCGGCTGGCGGCCGATCGAGCGCCTGAACCTCACCGGCGGCGAGAACGGCGTGAACCCGGTAGGCCGGCCGTATCTCCCCGGCGTGCCGTTCGAGACCGACCCGATGCCCTGGTACTACCTCATCCTCGTCATCGGCGCGCTCTCGCTCTGGGCGATGAGCCGGCTTCAGGATTCGCGGCTGGGGCGCGCGTGGATGGCCATTCGCGAGGATGAGACTGCCGCCGACTGCACCGGCGTGAACCCGATCTCCACCAAGCTCCTCGCCTTCGCGCTGGGCGCGTCGTTCTCGGGCTTCGCGGGCTCGGTGTACGCGGCGAAGCTCCAGGCGATCACCCCGGGCGCGTTCGAGTTCCAGGTGTCCATCATGCTCCTGTGCATGGTGGTGCTGGGCGGCGCGGGCACGCTGCATGGCGCGATCCTCGGCGCCATGCTCATCACCGTGTTCGATCGCGTCATTCTCTCGGAGACCACGTTCTTCACGCGGTGGGTCGGCCGGAGTCTGGGCGTGTCCTGGCTTGCCGCCGCCGACCTCACCCTGTGGCGCTGGTTCTTCTTCGGCCTGGGCCTGGTGCTGGTGATGCTGCTCCGACCGCAGGGCCTGGCCGGGCGGGCTCGCCCCCGAGCGCGCGCCGCCGCGGTCGAGGATCAGATGGAGCCCGCGGTGGAGGCCCCGCGCCGCGAAGCCATCCCCGCCTGGCTTCGCGAGCGCGCTCCCACGCAGACGGGCGACGGCGCTGGGCCCATTCTCCAGGTGCGCGGCCTCGCCAAGCGGTTCGGCGGCGTCGTCGCGCTGAACGAGGTCGATCTCATGGTGCCCCGAGGCGGCATCGTGGGGCTCATCGGCCCCAACGGCGCCGGGAAGACGACGTTCTTCAACGTGGTGACGGGTCTCGTGGCCCCGGACGGCGGCGCCATCACCTTCGAGGACCGCTCGCTCGTGGGTCTGCGCCCCAATGCCATCGTGGGCCGGGGCATCGCGCGCACCTTCCAGTCGATCCGCCTCTTCGCCAACATGACGGTGCGCGAGAACGTGCTGGTGGGCGAGCACTGCCGGCTCCACGCCTCCGTGCCGGGGGTGGTGTTCCGCCCGCCCGCGGTGCGGGCCGAGGAACTGCGGGCCCGCGAGCGCGCGCAGAGCCTCCTCGCCTTCGTGGGCCTCGGCGACAAGGGCGACGAGCTCGCGCGGAACCTGCCCTACGGTGATCAGCGCCGACTCGAGATCGCGCGCGCGCTCGCCACCGAGCCCCGCCTGCTGCTCCTCGACGAGCCCACCGCGGGCATGAACCCGCGGGAGACGGATACCCTCACCGAGCTGATCGGCCTCGTGCGGCGCGAGCTCGGGCTGGCCATCCTGCTCATCGAGCACGACATGCAGGTCGTCATGTCCATCTCGGACCGGATCACCGTGCTCGACTACGGCACGCGCATCGCGGAGGGCACGCCCGCCGAGATCCAGCGGCATCCGCGCGTGATCGAGGCGTACCTGGGGACCGGCTACGAGCCGGACGCCATCACGCCGAGCGGGACGCGCTAGACGGCATGCTCGCCCTCGCCGACGTCCACACCTACTACGGGAGCATCCGCGCGCTCAAGGGCGTGTCCCTGACCGTCGAGCCGCGCGAGATCGTCACCCTCATCGGCGCCAACGGGGCGGGCAAGACCACCACGCTCCGCACCATCCTCGGCGCGGTGCGCCCCGCGCAGGGGGCGGTCACCTTCAACGGTCAGCGGGTGGACGGCCTCGCCACCGACCGCATCGTGCGCCTGGGGATCGCCCAGTCCCCCGAGGGTCGCCGCATCTTCCCGCGCATGACGGTGATGGAGAACCTCGAGATGGGCGCGTTCGCCCGCGCCGACCACGACGGTATCGCCGCGGATCTCGAGCGCGTGTTGACGCTGTTCCCGCGCCTCAAGGAGCGGATCACCCAGAAGGGCGGCACCCTCTCGGGTGGCGAGCAGCAGATGCTGGCGATCGGGCGGGCGCTGATGGCGCGGCCGAGCCTGCTCCTGCTCGACGAGCCGTCCATGGGCCTCTCGCCGATCCTGGTGGACGCGATCTTCAAGATCGTCCAGGACATCAACCGTCAGGGCACGACCATCCTGCTCGTGGAGCAGAACGCGCGGATGGCGCTGCGCGTGGCCCATCGCGGCTACGTCATCCAGACGGGGCGCATCGTCCTCCACGATGCCGCCAGTGAGCTCCTCCGCTCGGATCTGGTCCGCAAGACCTATCTCGGGGAGAAGTAGCAGCCGGATCGTGCTAGGGTAGCTCCCCAGCACAGGAGGTCGCCATGGGTCCGATATCCGGATCGCCCCCACGTCTCGTGACCATCGCCGCGCTCGCGGCGCTGCTTGCCATGGCGTCCCCCGCTCGCGCGGACGAGCCCGCCGGTGAGCTGACGGTGGCCTTCCACGTGACCATCGCCCCCACGTGGCTCGACCCGTCCACCGCGCCGCCCCAGATCACGCCCTTCGGCGTGCTCTACGCGGTGCACGACGCGCTCGTCCGGCCGCTGCCCGGGGGGCAGAAGATGGGCCCGAGCTTGGCCGAAGCGTGGAAGGAGAGTCCGGACGGCCTCGTCTACGAGTTCAAGCTGCGCCGCGGCCTCACGTTCCACAACGGCGACCCCATCACCTCCGAGGACGTGAAGTTCAGCTACGACCGCTATCAGGGGGCGGGCGCGCGCGAGTTCCGGACGCGTGTGCGCGAGGTGCAGGTTGTCGATCCCCTGACCGTGCGGTTTTACCTGAAGGACCCGTGGCCCGATTTCATGACGTTCTACGGGACCACTGCGACCGCCGCGGGCATCGTCGTCCCCAAGAAATACATCGAGCAGGTCGGACCCGACGGCTTCCGCCAGCGGCCGATCGGCGCGGGCCCCTACCGGCTCGTGTCGCAGCGTCCGGGCATCGACATGACCTTCGAGGCGTTCCCCAAGTACTGGAGGAAGGTCCCCAACGTCAAGAAGCTCGTGCTCAAGGGCGTGCCCGACAGCACCACGCGGCTGGCCATGCTCAAGAGCGGCGAGACCGACATCGCGATCGCGCTCGACGGCCCCGAGGCGGAGGCGGTGAAGCGGGATCCCCGGATGGGCCTGGTGGACTCGCGCCATGCCTCGATCTTCTGGATCGAGTTCGCGGAGCAGTGGGACCCCAAGTCGCCGTGGGCGGACAAGCGCCTCCGCCAGGCCGTCAATTACTCCCTGGACCGCAAGTCCATCAACGAGGCGGCGTGCCTCGGCTTCTGTCCGCCCGCCGGCGTCATCGTGCCGCGCGTGATGGATTTCGCGCTGCAGGTGCCGCCGCATCCCTACGATCCCCAGAAGGCCAAGCAGCTCCTCGCCGAGGCCGGCTACCCCCGGGGCATCGACGCGGGCGACTTCGTCCCCATCCCGGGCTTCTCCACGGTGGCCGACTCGGCCATGAACAACCTGAACACCGCGGGGATCCGCGTCCGCATGCGCGCCATGGAGCGCGCGGCGTTCTACGCGGCCTGGCAGGAAAAGAAGCTCCGCGGTCTCTTCATGACCGCGGTGGGCAACTCGGGGAACGCGGCGAGCCGCGTGGAGTCGTTCATCTCGTCCAAGGGATCCTATGCGTACGGCGGCTATCCCGACATCGACGAGATGTTCGTCCAGCAGTCGCGCGAGCGCGATCCCGCCAAGCGCGAGGCGATCCTGCACAAGATTCAGCAGCTCACCATCGACCGCGTGATGTTCGCGCCCCTCATGGACCTGCGCATCCTGATCGGGATCGGGCCGCGGGTGGCCGAGCACCACATCCACTCGATTCCGATGTACGCCTTCCCCGCCTATGAGGACGTCAAGCTGAAGAATCCGTAGGGCGGCCGCCCTGCCCTTCCCCCGGACCTTGCGCGGTGTCGTTCTCGCGGGGGCGCTCCTCCTGGCCGGCCCGGCCTTGGGTCAGGAGCTTCGCATGGTCCCCGTGACGGTGGACGGCGAGACGGTTCGCCTCGCCATGCGCGTGTATCGGCCCGGCGGCGACGGCCCCTTCCCTACCCTCGTCTTCAATCACGGTTCGACGGGCACCGGCCGCGATCCCGCCCGATTCGGGCGGCCCATCGACTTTCCCCAGCTGGCGGCCTTCTTCGTGAGCCGGGGCTGGGCGGTCGTGATGCCGGCGCGACGGGGGCGCGGCGGCTCGGAGGGCGAGTACGACGAGGGTTTCGATGCCGACCGGAAGCACGGCTACGCCTGCGAGGCGGGCCGCGCGATCCCCGGCGCGGATCGCGCGTTGCGCGACATCCACGCGGCGATGGGGACGATCCGGGACATGCCCTTCGTCGACCGCGCGCGCGTGGCGATCGGCGGGCAATCGCGCGGCGGTATTCTCAGCGTGGCGTACGCGGGCGCGCATCCCACCGGGCTCAAAGCGGTGATCAACTTCGTCGGGGGATGGTCCGGCGCGCTCCGCTGCCCCACCGACGTCAACGCGACCTTGTTCCGACGTGGCGGCGGGTATCGCGGGGACACGCTGTGGCTCTACGGCGAGGCGGATCCCTACTACACGATCGCGCACAGCCGGACGAACTTCGAGACCTTTCAGGCCGCGGGCGGCACCGGCGCATTCTTCGAGTTCCCGCCCCCGCCCGGCTCCGACGGCCATGAGATCGTGTTCCACCCGAGCCTGTGGGGGCCCGCCCTCGAAGACTATCTCCGGCGCTTGGCGCTGCCGGCCGCGCCGGCCTCGCCTTGACCCGGGCCCACCCGGGCTCTAGGCTGACGCCATGACGGCCGCGCCCGCCCGCTTCCTGGTGGGCACCTCGGGCTACAACTATCCCGAGTGGAAGGGCGCGTTCTATCCATCCGATCTGGCCGCGAGCAAGATGCTCCCGTTCTACGCGGAGCGCTTTCCCACCGTCGAGATCAACTACACGTTCTACCGGCTGCCGAACTCGAAGACGGTCAACGGCTGGACGGCGGCCACGCCCGATGGGTTCACGTTTGCATTGAAGGCTTCCCAGCGCATCACCCACTTCCAGCGGCTGCGCGACGTCGAGGAGTCCGTTCGCTTCTTCTGCAACATGGCGCGCTTGCTCGGGCCCAAGCTCGGCCCGCTGCTCTTCCAGCTTCCGCCCAACTTCCGGCGCGATTCCGCGCGGCTCGAGGGCGTGCTCGAGCTGATCCCGACGGATCTCCGGGCCGCGTTCGAGTTCCGCCATGCGACGTGGTTCGACGAAGAGGTCTACGCGCTCCTTCGGAAGCGGAACGTTGCGCTCTGCATCGTGGATCACGACGACGGCCCGACGCCTGCGGTGGCCACCGCCGACTGGGGCTACTTCCGCCTTCGCGCGGTGGACTACTTGTCGGAGGACCTCGCCCGCTGGGCCCGCACCATCCGCGACCTCTTCGGCGCCCACGGCGCCTACGTGTACTTCAAGCACGAGGACGGCGCGACCGGCCCGCCCCTGGCCCGCAAGCTCACCGAGATGCTCGCGGCGCCCTAGCCGCGCGAAGGGGCGTCGCGCTCGAGGCGGGCGAGCGCCTCGGCGAGATCGACGCCGGGGTGCGTGAGGACGGGGACGAGCGGATCCCGCATCTTGGCGAAGCGCGCCGGCGCGGTCTTGATGGTGAAGCGCGCCGGGTCGAGCTTCGGCGTGACTTCGTCCCAGCGCAGCGGACACGACACCGGCGCGCCGGGCAGCGGCCGGATCGAGTACGGCGCCACGATGGTGCGGCCGTGGCCGTTCTGGCCGAAGTCGATATATACCTTGCCGCCGCGCGCATGGATGGGGCGCGCGATCGTCGCGATGCCGCCCGCCGCCTCCGCCCCGAGAGTCGCGAGGAGCCGGGCAAACGTGCGCGCCTCCTCGTGGCTGTAGCGGGCGCCGAGCGGCACGAGGAGGTGCAGCCCCGTCGCCCCCGAGGTCTTGATGTGGCTCGGCAGCTCCAGCCGGTCGAGGAGCTTCTTCAACATCCGCGCCACCGCCACCACGTCGGTGAACGGCGCGCCCTTGGGATCGAGGTCGAGATTGAACCAGTCGGGGCGGTCGAGCTGCCCCACGCGCGCGCCCCAGAAGTGCAGCGGGATCGTCCCCATGTTCGCCACGTAGCGGAGGGACTCGACATCGTCCACCACGAAGTAGTGGATGTCGCGCTGCGAGTCTTCCGAGTAGATGCGCTCGGTGCGGATCCAGTCGGGCGCGAAATCGGGCGCGTCCTTCTGAAAGAAGGACTTGCCGGTGATCCCGTCGGGATAGCGGGTGAGCACCAGGGGCCGGTCGCGGAGATAGGGCAGGAGCTGCGGCGCCACGGCTTCGTAGTACGCGACCAGATCGGCCTTGGTATAGCCTTCCGCCGGCCAGAACACCTTTCTGGGATTCGTGATCGCCACCATCTGGCGGGCCGCCCGGGCCGGCGCCGTCTGCTGACCGTTCGCCGATTTCGCCGGCGCCGCCGGCTCGCCGGGCGTGATACGTGGCGGCCGCTCGCGCCGACAGTCCTCGGGCCGTCCGTCCTCGCGGAGCCCCAGGAAGGCGGCATGGCGAATGCCGCCGTCGGCCGTCCAGTCCGTGTAGCGCACCTGCGCGACGAGACGCGGTTCGACCCAGCGATGGCCGCGTCCAGTCGGCGTACCCGTTGCGAACGGCGAGGTGGATCGTTCCAGCGGCGCGAGACGCCCGGCCATGTCGGCGAGGCGCGACTCGTCGAAGCCCGTCCCGACCTTGGAGACATAGATGAGCCGCCCCTCGTCGTAGAGCCCCAGGTGAAGGGCCCCGAAGTGGCTTCGCGAGCCCTGGGGCGCGGTGTAGCCGCCGACCACGAAGTCGCCGCGGCGCTGGCATTTGACCTTGAGCCAGTCGCGCGAGCGCCCCCCCACGTAGCGGCTCTCCGCGCGCTTGACCACGATGCCTTCGAGCCCGAGATCGTCCACCGCCTCCAGGAACGCGCCCGCGTCCTTCTCCACGTGCTCGCAATAGCGGACCACGCCGCGCGCCGGCACCAGCAGCTCGAGGCATCGCTTGCGGTCGCGGAGGGGCAGGCCCCGCAGGTCGCGCCGGTCCGCGGCAAGGCAGTCGAAGAAGAAGCCGGCCACCGGCACCGCGGCGCGGGCCGCGTCGATGTCGTCGGTGCGCGTGAGGTGCATCCGGGCCTGCAGCCGCTGAAAGCTGGGCCGCCCGTCCTCGGCCAGGGCCACGATCTCGCCGTCGATCACGAAGCGCGGCACCGGCAGGGCGCGGAGCGCCCGCGCGATCTCGGGATAGCGCGCGGTGATGGTGTCACCGCTACGGCCGTAGAGGGTGACCGCGTCGTCCACGCGCTCGGCGACGACGCGGATGCCGTCGTACTTGATCTCGTGAAACCAGCCCGAGCCGGCGGGAAGCGCCTCGACGAGCGTCGCCAGCATCAGGCGTTGCCGGCGCGCCGCGACCTCGCCGGCGGGTGCGTCCAGCGCGGCGAGCAGCGTGTCGAGGGCGCGGCGCTTCTCCGCCTCGCGACCGATCTCCTCGACTCTCAGCCCGGAGAAGATGGATTCGGGGGCGCGCTCCACCGGCTCGTCACCGTCGGCGTGTGCGTCGGGCGCCTTCAGCAGCAGCCAATCCTTGCCCTCGGCACCCGCCCGGCTACCGCCCATGCGCGCGAGCGTCCAGCGCCCGCGGAGCTTGAGGCCGTGGAGCTCGAACTCGATCTTGCCGCGCGCGAGCTCGCGCAGCGGGTCATCGCCCTTGACCAGTCGATACCAGCCCTGGTCCCACACGATCACCGAGCCGGCGCCGTAGTTGTCCGCGGGAATGGCGCCCTCGAAGTCGCCGTACTCCACGGGATGGTCCTCGACGTGCACGGCCAGGCGCCTTTCCCCGTGCCGAGTGGACGGCCCCTTCGGCACCGCCCAGCTCTTGAGCACCCCGTCCATCTCGAGCCGCAGGTCGTAATGAAGACGCCGGGCGGCGTGCTTCTGAATCACGAAGAGCCGACTGCCCGCGGCGCGCCGGCCGCCGAACGGCTCGGGGGTGCGCGCCGGATCGCGCTTCGCGCGATACGCGTCGAGCTCCCGCGGGGACGTCCTCATACCATCCCTCGCGGCGTCCGTCTCGCGCGCACGCTACCGATGGAACCAATCGCATGACCCGGCAAGCTTTTGAACCCTCCTGAGGCGCGTGCTACCGTCAAATCAATCCAGCTGACACCATACAGGAGGAGCGCCTCATGCCGCCGCATTCGCTCGGGTCGGGCACCATCTCCTTCGGACTGGTCTCCATCCCGGTGAAGCTCTACTCCGCCGCGGTGTCGCAAAACGTGAGCTTCAATCTCCTCCACGCCAAGTGCGGCTCCCGCATCAAGCAGCAGACGTTCTGCCCGGTCGACCAGACCACGGTGGACCGCAACGAGCTCGTGCGCGGCTACGAGTTCGCCAAGGATCAGTACGTGCGGGTGACGGACGAGGAGCTCAAGGCGCTCGAGGGCGAGGATTCCAAGGTCATCGACATCGCGGAGTTCGTGCCGCTGGACCAGGTGGATCCTATCTACTTCGAGAAGACGTATTACCTCGGACCCGACAAGGGCGGCGAGAAGGCCTATCGCCTGCTCGCCGAGACCATGGCCAAGACCGACCGGGTGGCGGTGGCGCGCTTCATCATGCGCGGCAAGGAGAGCCTGGTCCTGATCCGCCCCGCACAGGACGGCCTCATGCTGCACACCATGTATTTCGCCGACGAGGTGCGCGACTTCAGCGAGATCGACAAGGGCAAGTCCGCCAAGATCGCCGAGCGCGAGGGTGAGCTCGCCCGCAAGCTCATCGACGAGCTCTCCACCGACGAGTTCAAGCCGGATCAGTACAAGGACGAGTACCGCGAGCGCGTGCTCGAGATGGTCCACAAGAAGGTCGAGGGCAAGGAAGTCACCGTCACCTCCCCCGAAGCCCCCCGCAGCCAGGTCATCGACCTGATGGACGCGCTCAAGGAAAGTCTCGCCAAGCGCGCCGCCGGTGTCCCCCGCAAGCCCCCCGTCAAGGTCGTCGAGAAGGGCGCGCGCCCCGCGGCCGCGCCCCCCGCTGCCCGTAAGGCCCAGGGCGGCAAGAAGTAGCCCGCACCCCGCTGCACGCCCAACCGACCGCCCCGGATCGGAGGGTCCCCATGCTGAAGACCCGCCTCACCGAGCTGTTCGGACTTTCACGCCCCATCGTGCTGGCGGCGCTCGCCGGCGGCGCCACCGATGGGCGCCTCGCCGCCGCGGTACATGCCGCCGGGGGTCTCGGGCTATTCGGCGCCATCCATCCCAAGGGCCCAGAGTGGGCTCGTGAGCAGATCCAGTTTGCCCGGTCGCACACCAATGGGCGATTCGGCGTGGGCTTCATCACGGAACAGATTCCCCGTTACGCGGAGAACTTTCACGTCTGTGTCGAGGAGCGCATACCGATCTTCGCATTCTCGTTCGGCGATCCCACCTCGTACGTCGCTCAGGCCAAGGCCATCGGAGCCAAGGTGATCTGCCAGGTGCAGACACCGGAGGGAGCCCGCCTGGCCCTGTCCCTCGGTGCGGACCTCTTGGTGGCCCAGGGCAATGAGGCCGGGGGTCACACGGGACGACTGGGTACCCTTCCTTTTCTCGTGCAGGTCCTCGACATGGCGGGCCGCACGCCGGTGATCGCGTCCGGAGGTATCGCGACGGGCCGCGCGCTCGCCGCCGTGCTCGCGGCCGGCGGTGAAGGGGCATGGATCGGCACTCCGTTCCTGGCCACGCACGAGGCGGTCGGGATCTCGGAAGCTCACAAGAAGTGCATCGTCGAGAGTGACGGGCAGGACACCGTGTACACCGAGGTGTACGACATCATGTACGAGTCAAAGTTTCCCGCGGGGATCGCCGGCCGGACCCGGGTCAACCGCGTCACGCGCGAATGGCATGGCCGGGAGGCCGAGGTGCGAGAGCGGCGCGCAGAGCTGGCGGCGCAACACCCTCTGCGTCTGGCCGCCGAGCGCGATCCCGACGTGCATCCGATCTGGATGGGGCAGTCGGCGGGCTCCATTCAGGGAATACGAACCGTCGCCGAGGTAATCCAGGGCATCTGCGACGGGGCCGAGCGGCTCTTGCGAGAGCGGGCGAAGACATTGGTTACCTAGCGAGGCGCACCCGAGAGTTGACCTGCTTCTCGCGCATGGTACAAAGAACTCGATGAGCATTACACGGGCGAAACGCTCGTCGAACCAATAAATCATGGCGATGAGGTCAGCACACGGTGGCCAAGCATGACGCGGGAGGAGATGCGGTAGCGGGCAGTCTCCGCATTGCGCAGGTGGCGCCGCTCTACGAGCGGGTGCCGCCGGCGCTGTATGGCGGGACCGAGCGGGTGGTCGGCTACATCACGGAGGAGTTAGTCCGGCGCGGCCACCAGGTGACCCTCTTCGCGAGTGGAGACTCCGTGACCGAAGCGGAGCTCGTTGCCGCCGCCGAGAAGGCGCTCCGGTTGAACCCCGACGCGCGCGACACCCTGAGCCCTCACGTCATCGAGCTCGGTCAAGTCGCCGAGCGGGCCGCCGAATTCGACCTCATCCATTGTCACGTGGACTATCTCGCGTTCCCGATCAGCCAGTTCGCCCCCACGCCGACCGTTCACACCATGCACGGTCGGCTGGACCAGCCGGAGCAAGAGGCGGTCTTCCGTCAGTTCAATAATGTGCCATTGATCTCGATCAGCGATTCCCAACGGCAGCCGCTGCGACACCTCGGCTTGAACTGGCTCGGCACGGTGTACCACGGCCTGCCTCCCGACGGCTACACGTTCTCACCGCGGGGAGGCGAGTATCTCGCCTTTCTGGGTCGGCTCTCACCGGAGAAGCGGCCGGATCTCGCCATCGAGGTGGCGAAGCGGGTGGGACTTCCCCTCAAGATCGCCGCCAAGGTCGACGAGGCCGACCGCACGTACTATGAGCGCGAGATCGAGCCGCTGCTCGGAGATTCGCGCATCGAGCTCGTCGGCGAGATCGGGGACGACGACAAGTCGGAGTTCCTCGGGGGCGCCCGCGCCCTGCTCTTCCCCATCGACTGGCCCGAACCGTTCGGCCTCGTCATGATCGAGGCCATGGCCTGCGGTACCCCAGTCATCACGCGTCCCATGGGCTCCGTGCCCGAGATCATCGAATCGGGACGCACCGGGCTCATCGCCAACACCGTGGAGGAGCTGGTGGAGGCAGTGAAGCGCATCGACAGCATCGACCGCGCCACCTGCCGCCGGGAGTTCGAGCGGCGCTTCACGGTGTCGCGCATGGTGGATGACTATGAGGCGATCTACCGGACGCTCTGACCGCCGTGGCCGTCGCCTGCCCGACGACGCCAATCCCAACGTCGACCGCGAATACCACATCCTCGCCGCGGCGGCCGTCGCGGATCAGCCCAAGCTCGTCCTCAAGCACGACGGCTCGTTCCTCGTCGCCGACCGACGCGGGGACATGCCCGCAGTGCCCGAAGGCGCCTTCGGCTTCTACGCCGACGATACCCGCTTCCTGCAGCGCCTCGAGCTCCGCGTGCAGGGCGGCCCTCCGCTCCTGCTCAACGCCACCATCGGCGGGGAGAGCTGGGTCAGCGCGATCGATCTCACCAACCCGGACATCGTGGAGGGCGACCACGTCCGGCTCCCGAGCCGCATGGTCCGCATCTCGCGCCGGGTCATCATCTTCGAGAAGTGCCTCTACCAGCTCGTGACGCTGGAGAGCTTCGCGCGCGAAACGCACGAAGTCCACCTGACCTGGGATTTCGGCTCGGACTTCGCCGACGTCTTCGAAGTGCGCGGGCACCGGCGCCCCGCGCGCGGGGTCAGCCAGCCGCCGTCGGTCAACGGCGCGGTGGTCACCCTGTCCTATCGCGGACGCGACGAGACCGTTCGCACCACCCGGCTGGAGTTCACTCCCCTTCCCGCGCGGCTCGAGCCGGCGTCGGCCCGATACCTCGTCCGGCTCGAGCCCAAGGGGCGCGTCGAGATCACGGTGAGCGTCACCGCAACCACCGGCGGCGCGCCCACCCACTGGCCTCTCAGCTGTGCGCAGGCCCACTCCCGACGGTCGGCGGTGGTGGACGGCCTGCGCCGAGACACCGCCCGGATCGCCTCCGATCACGAGGGCTTCCATCGCTGGGTGGAGCGCGGGCGGGACGACCTTCACCTGCTCGTCACCTCATCCCCGGACGGCCCGGTGCCTTATGCGGGCATTCCGTGGTACGTGGCGCCGTTCGGCCGGGACAGCCTCATCGCCGCGATGCAGATGCTCCCGTTCGAGCCGGAGATCGCGCGCGGTACCCTGCGGTTCCTCGCGCGGCATCAGGGTCGCGTCGAGGACGAGTTCACCGATCAGGAGCCGGGTAAGATCCTGCACGAGCTCCGCCTCGGCGAGATGGCCGCGTGCCGGGAAGTCCCGTTCATCCCCTACTTCGGCAGCGTTGATTCCACCCCCCTCTTCGTCATGCTCCTCGCGGACTATGTGCGGTGGACCGGTGATCTCGATCTCGCCCGCGAGCTCTGGCCCTCGGTGGAGCGCGCGCTCGCCTGGATGGCCACCTTCGGGACGGACGAGGAGCCGGGCTACCTCCGCTACGAGCGCCGGTCTTCACGTGGGCTCGAGAATCAGGGCTGGAAGGATTCCCACGACGCGATCATGCATGCGTCGGGCGAGCTCGCCCCGCCTCCGATCGCGCTCGTCGAGGTCCAGGGCTACTACTTCGCGGCGTTGCAGGGGGCGGCGGCGGTGGCGCAGCAGATCGAGCGAGCGGATCTGGCCCGCCAACTACGGACTCGCGCGCAGCGGCTCCGGGCACGCTTCGAGACGGACTTCTGGATGGGCGAGGAGGGGTTCTATGCCCTCGCCCTCGATGGACAGGGCGAGCCGAGCCGCGTCCTTACCTCCAATCCCGGCCATTGCCTCTGGACCGGCATCGTGGAGCCTACGCGCGCGGACACCGTGACCCAGCGCCTCATGACGCCCGACATGTTCGGCGGCTGGGGTCTGCGCACTCTCGGGCGGAGCGAGGGGCTCTACAACCCGATGAGCTATCACAACGGCTCAGTGTGGCCGCACGACACCGCCATCGCCGCGGTCGGCATGCGGCGCTACGGCTTCCTCGACCCGTTCCTCACCCTCACTACCGCGCTGTTCGAGGCCGTGCTCAACTTCTCCGCCTGCCGCATGCCCGAGCTCTTCTGCGGCTTCGCCCGCGAGCCCGGCCACGGTCCCACCCGGTATCCCGTGGCGTGCGAGCCACAGGCATGGTCAGCGGGGGTCGTCTTCCATCTGGTCGCGGGGATGCTCGGACTCGAGCCATCCGCCGCCGAGAATCGCCTCACGCTCGATCGACCGGGCCTGCCCTCGTGGCTCAAGTGGCTCGAGGTCCACGACCTGAAGGTGGGGAAGTCGCGCGTGACCTTGCGCGCCGCGCAGGGTCGCGAAGGCGCCGCCATCGAGCTGCTGGGGCGCGAGGGCGACGTGGAGCTGGTGGTGCGCCGCTAGTGCGACAACTCGCCGGCGTGCTACGGGCGGGGAGTCTGGACGAGGGACCGCACCCAGAGGAAGGGCACGTCGCACACCTGGCAGCGATACAGCGACTTGATGGTCCCGTTCACCATCGACTGCTGGGCCGCCTCCTTCACCGCGTCGCCGTTGCAGAAGGGACACTGCCGCCTCGGCGTCTCGGTGATGGGCTCGCGGCTTCCCCCGCGGGCCAGGCGCGCCGAGCGCCGGAATGGTGAGAGCCGGACCTGCGCGGCAATCTGGGCCCGCGTTTCGGCCGCTGAACGGCAAAGCATCAATGCCACGCTCGAGAGGGCGAGCGCGCGCCCGTGAAGCCGACGCGCCCGCTGAGCGACCAGCGTGGTGTCCACCCTCGCAGCGTCACCCTCAAGTGGAGCAAAGTCAAGAACCGAGCGGCCGGGCTAGTCCTCGGCGACCGCCCGACCCTCGCTCACCCAGCCGAGGAGCGTGGTGGGCTTCCGCACGTAGAGGAAGCGGCGATCGCACGCGTCGCTCCGGCAGTAAGGGCAGCGCTGCTCGCGGGTCTCTTGCAGGGCCGTCTCGTCGCCAAGAGGCCCATCGCTCCCTCCCTGCGCGAGCTTCGCCAGGCGCCGCGTGGAAGATAGAAGCACGCTCCGCTCGTACACCAAGCGGATGGCACGTGCCTGAGCCCGGAGGTCCCTGGCCGTGGCGCGGAGCCGAGCGGCTTGAAGAGCGAGCGATCTCCCCTTCAGCAAGACGGTCGCGGCCATGGCTCGGACATACCATTGCACGAGGCGACCATTTTCACAAGGAACTGGCGGTCAGGCGTGCTCGTCGTCTTGACATGCCGCCCAGCGTCCGCATTCTTGCCGTGCGCGGGCAGGAGAGCTTTTGCTCGTGGTCGGCGGTGGCGAGGGATTCGGGGCGGCCGCCACCACCAGGGCCGACTCAGCCGGCATCGATGAAAAGGAGCAGGCCTCCGCTCGGGATCTCGGCCGCCGCGTGGCCGAAATCGCCGCGGTCGTCAAACGCGGAACGAGCCCTTGAGGTCGGCGGCTACCTGAGAATCGTCAGCCCCAGCAGAAGTCAAGTCAGCGGCGGCCGGGCTTGCGGGTAGCGGGGGGCGCGAGGGGGCGCCCAGGGCCGATACACGTCCCCCCGATCGACGCAGCCCAGGGCATCGTACGCCGCGTACTTGTACAGGTCGGACAGGCTCGGATAGTTGAAGCACGTATCGATGAACGTGGAACAGGTGGCCCCGAGCGTCATCGCCACGAGCCCCGCCGCGATGAGCTCGCAAGCGTCGTCACCAATGGCGTGGACTCCACACAGCTTCTCATCTGGCAAGGAGAAGAGCAGCTTGAGCAATCCCCGGCGCTCCGCGATGAGCATGCCGCGGGGGTTGGCGTCGTACCGGCAGCGCCCGACCGCGTGCGCCACGCCCTTGGAGCGCAGGCCTTGCTCCGTCTCGCCCACCATCGAGATCTCCGGGATCGTCCAGATTCCGATGGGCAGGAACGAGTTGACGCTCGACTTGAGACCGGCCTTGACATCGTTCAGGCCGAAGTGACCACCGAGAGGGAAGGCATGGTCCATCGCCATCCGCGCCCCCGCCATTGCCGTCGATGCCAGGGCGTGTCCGCCGATGACGTCGCCCGCCGCATAGATGTGGGGGACGTTGGTCTGGAAGCGCTCGTTGACCCGGAGCTGACCATGCTCGTCCAGCTGCACGCCCGTATTCTCGAGCCTTAGACCGGCTACATTGCTGCGACGGCCCAGCGCCACGAGGAGCGCCTCGGACTCGAGCTGCTTGCCCGAGCGTAACTGGAGCTTCAACACCGGGGTCGCATCGACCCGCTCGAGCGCATCCGGCATGTGGAACTCTATGCCGAGCGACACCATCAGCTCGCGCAGGATGGTGCTGATCTCGTCGTCGGCAAATGGCAGGATCCGCTCGCCGGAGTGGATGACCCGCACCTCGTCCAGACCCAACACCTTGAACAGGCAGGCGTACTCGCAGCCGATGGTACCGCCCCCCGCGATGGCGAGCGATCGCGGCAGCCGCTCCATGTGCTGGATCGTGTCCGAGTCGTACACCGCGGGCGCGGCGAAGGGGATCGCGGCGGGACGGCGGGGCATGGAGCCGGTCGCGATGAGTATGACGCCGGCCTCGAGCAATCTCGGCTCCGTCACGCCTTCCACCTTCACCGTGTAGGCATCGACGAAGGTCGCGCGACCGTGATGCACGTCGATATGGTGGCGCTCGAGGTTGGCCCCGATCGATTGATCGAGGGCCTGGCGCACCGCGCGCCCGCGGTGCATGAACCGGTCGATGGTCAGGGGGCCCTCGCAGGTCAGGTTCAAGCCGTGCAGGTCACGCTGCTGGAAGCCGGACACGTAGAGTGCCGTCTCGCGCATGCCCTTGGTGGGGACTCCGGTGTTTGCCACGGCTCCGCCATAGCTCGGAGCCTGCTCGACGAGCGCGACCTTCTTGCCGAAGTACGCCGCTTTCGCGGCACCCTTTTCTCCGGCCGGCCCCGAGCCGATGACAATCAGGTCGTACGTTGTGCGTTCCAGGATCCGCCTCGTTCCCGCGGTGATTGGAGCCCGTGACTCGCACTAGCCCTGTGCACTATAGGACCGCAGTCCCCCACGCCGCAACTCCACGCGGCGTCCACGCCCCCGCATCACGAAATACGTCGTTCCTCCACCACAATCGTCTCCACAATCCCTTCCCGCTCGTACATCCAGCGAGTGAGCCATCCGGCGATCAGTGCGCCGACAATCGGCGCCACCCAGAAGAGCCACAGTTGGCCGAGATACTGCCCGCCGGCAAACAGTGCCGGCCCAGTGCTGCGGGCCGGATTGACCGAGGTGTTGGTGACCGGGATGGAGACGAGATGGATCAGGGTGAGGGCGAGACCGATGGGAATCCCGGCAAACCCGGTGGCGGCGCCCTTCGAGGTCGTCCCTATGATGATGAAGACGAAGAAGAACGTCATGAGCACCTCGATACACACGCAGGCGACGAGGCCGTACTTGCCAGGGCTGAGATCACCATAGCCATTGGCGGCGAAGCCGCCCGGAACCCAATCCGGCTTGCCCGATGCGATGAGCCATAACACCGCGGCTGCGGCAACCGCGCCGATGACCTGAGCGACGATATAGGGGACCACGTGGCGGTTTGCGCAACGCCCTGCGCTCCACAACCCGAGTGTCACCGCGGGGTTGAAGTGCCCACCGGACACGTGTCCGACGGCGTACGCCATCGTCAACACGGTCAGGCCGAACGCAAACGAGACCCCGACGAATCCTATCCCGAGACCTGGAAAGGCCGCCGCGAGCACGGCCGCGCCGCATCCGCCGAACACCAGCCAGAACGTTCCGAACACTTCGGCCACCACGCGTCGAGATGTGTCGACGTTCATCCTTGTCCTCCTCACCTGCAGCCAGTAGCAAAGGAAATGCGCCGGTCCACTCTCGACAGGCTGGCACAGCTGACGTCGAATTGGAAGGTGCGGCCATCAACGAGCGGGAGCCGCTAGTGGAGAATTTGCCCAGACGTTTGGAAGAGGAACGATTACGTCAGGGCAACTACGAGGGCTCGCCCCGCCGTGACTTGGCGCGGTACCGATCCGGAACGGCACTCAAGCGGTCCGTGTAGTACACGGTTCCCTGCTCGTCGGTCCAGCGGTATAGCGGGGTGTGATGCGTTGATCCCGGCTCGACCGAGGCCGGCGGCGCGGACGAGGACAGCTCCACGGGGGGAGCCGTGGGAGGCTTCGGGATCCACACCCAGCGGTACGGCTGCGTGATGCCGTCGCCGCGCAGCTCGTAGCGTCCGGTCGGAAACTCCACCACGCTGGGCGTCGGGGGAGAAGGCGGCGACAGGGAGAGCGTGTTGTTTACCGGGGGCGTATAGGAGGCGACGTGGGTCGGCGACGGAGCGTACGCCAGCGGCTGGCTGTAGAGCGACATGTCGTAGTAGGGCCAGTAGGCGTACGGCGCACCGTAAATGACCACGGTGCCAAAGGAGTTGAACCCGCGATGGACCGGGTGACGTTGAAAGCCATCTCGCTGGTGAACGAACCCCCGTGCGCCGGTCTGACCGGCGATGAATGCGGCACCGCCCGGCCCCCGGCCGGCCACGAAGGTCCCGCCTCGCGTGCCACCGCCGACCACGGAGGTACCGCCTCTGGCCGTCTGAGCGGCGATGAAGCCGCCCCCACCACGAGCCATACCAGCGCCGCGTTGTGCAAGAGCGGGTGTGGGACCAAGCGCAATGCTCGCCACGAGCGCGAGCGAGACCGCCCAGAGGGTCACAGCCCTGATCACCGCGATGCCTCCGCCGCTCGAGATGGCCGGAGTCTGCACCCACGCCGGGGCGCGGTCAAGCGCGCGCCGGGCCACGGGTAGCGCATCGCGGCACGAGACTGGTACGCTCGCAGTGGATGACATTCATGACGGACGCGGCGCTTCACGAGTCATTCGCAAGCCCGTCGTTCAGCTCGCGCCTCCGTTGGACGTCGGCACCCGCGCACTGGCGTATCGACCAAGCGTCCAAGTGCCTTCGTATCAATCCCGACGCCGGAACCGACTTCTGGCAGCGAACGCACTACGGGTTCGAGGCCGACAACGGGCACTTCTTGTACCTCGAGGCGAGTGGCGACTTCGTACTCACCACCAAGGTCACTTCGCATCCGGTTCACCAGTACGACCAAGGGGGCCTCATGGTCCGCGTCTCCCCGGCCTGCTGGCTCAAGGCTTCTGTCGAATTCGAGCCGCACGGCCTCAATCGTCTTGGCGCGGTCGTGACCAATGCGCAGCTGTCCGACTGGTCGACCCAGCCCCTGGCCAAGGACGTGAACACCGTGTGGTTTCGTGTACGTGCGGAGAGCAACGACTATATCGTCGAGTCTTCGTTGAACGGCATGCAGTGGGAGCAAATCCGGATGGCTCGCCTGCACGAGCGTCCGGCGGTCACGTCGGTAGCGTGCGGCTTATACGCCTGCAGCCCTAAAGGGGCCGGGTACGAAGCCGTGTTTTCTTTCTTGAGCTTCGAGCCGGGACGCTCGTGCCGAGCATGAAAACCTCGGGCATGACCCCAGCGCTTCGTCGACGCTTCCAAGCGCGACAACCGGGAGACGAGCGATGACCAGATGGCCGATTCGCGAGGCCATCAGCATCGCCCGGTGCTCACGGCGCCCCTCCCGCGGCCCCTGCCGGCGGTTTGCGCTCGCGCGCCAAGCTGCGACGCTGGTACTCGGAATACTCTTTGTTGCCGCCGACATAGATACAGTGACAACGGTCGGGATCTGACCACATGTAGACGACGTTGCCGTCCTTGGTTCGGCTCACGAGCCGATGCGGCGGTATCGACCGGAGATCCTCCTGCAGCTCCGTGGAATCCTCGGGGCGCATGTGGAACCCCGCCGCGACGAGCATTCGCTCGGTATCGCGTTGGATCACCGCGCAGGCCGCACCGAGGAGCACCGGTACGGCGAGGAGCAGGGCCCCGGGCAAGCGCGCGAGACCGCCTGCTCCCGTCCGGTTCGAAATCGCCAAGCGTTCTACCGACTGACGGTGCCGAGGGCCCTCACGAGCTCAGGGTCGGTGGCGAGATCGTGCACCGTCCTCGCCAGCGCCGTGTCCATGACCTCGCGCCATGCCTCCTTGGCGTCCGGGTCCGCGTACCGCCGTCTGATGCCGGCGTAGCGCCGCACGAGGACAGTTGACCCGCCCTGCTCGTCGCGGATGGCCACGGCGAGCGCGACGCGCCCCACGTACTGTGTGGAGCCGTCGCTACCCGCCGTGTCCAGCCAGAAGTCGTCCACATCCGCCGCGACGCGAACGTCACCGCCTTCGGGCACGACGACGTGGCCGTTCCGCGTGAGCTCCACCACGAGCGCATCGCGCACGATGTCCGCCACGGGTCTCGCCGTCTCGATGGGCTTTCCGTTCTCGGGCCTCGCCCCGATCCGCGTCTGATCCGACCGCCTATCCGTGACCGGGCCGACGGCGACGCGCCGCGGCGCCACCGACGCAAGCAAGCCAGGGTTCACCGCTGCCTCCGGATATCCGACGTCAAGGGCGGACGAGCACCCGGTTAGCGCGGCGATCGCCGCGAGGACGACCGCGACCGCGGCCGCTCTCATTGATCGCCCCGCGCGTAGAGCAGCTCGTTCGCGAGCCGCTGGCCTGCCCGCTCGAGCACGTCCTTCAGCGCCTGCCGGGCTAACTGGAGGTCACCGGTGAATGCCTGCGCCGGCAGCCGCTCGCCGTGCGTGACATCCTCGTCGTGCTCCCATGTGATGACGGAAGTCGGGCGTACGCTGACTTGCGCACGGACGTCCGCGTACGCGGCCATCATCTCGGGCTTGCCGCCGCGCACGCGGACGATGCCCCAGGTGGGCACGAGGACACGGACGACCGCATCCGCCTCACGGCGATCGTCACCGACCGGCTCCCCCTGGAGCGTCCGCACCTGATCGAACCGTCCGCTGGCGACGAGCGTGCGGGTGAACGCGTCCGCCACCACGGCGCTCGGAGTGATCCCGCGGGCGTATTGATCCGCGGCGGACGAGCGCTTGTCTTGAAAGATCCAGTCAACGCCACGCTGGACGAGGACGGCCAACGCCTGATAGAGGTAGGCCTGGGGATACCACTTTGCGATGTCGCTGAACACGCGGCCGACCGTGTTGCCGACGTCGTCGGAGGCAGAGACGCCAGGCACGGTCAGCTTGCTCTCGCCCGAGGGCACGACCGCGAGGCGGTGCACCTCGCTTACGGGCGCGCTAGGCGGCGTGGCGACGGAGGGTGGCGGCGGCGCCGATGCGCATGCGCTGAGACCGACCATGGCAAGGATCAGCAGGACAGAGGACTTCGGAATGATGGCACTTCTCCTTCTCGAAAGATTTATCCAAGGGATGCTCTGGAGTACCGCAAGAGACTTATCCGAGGGATGTTTTCAACGTACAGGCCGGTCTGGGGTCGGTCAAGCGCAAGCAGCGGCCCACTAGCTCCGGTGAGGTGTCCGGTCCGCTGCGACCTCAGGGTTGCGCTTGTTCTCGGCGGCCGCCGTCGGCTCGGTCAAGTACCTGGAAACGGGTGCTCCGCCCCGGTACACCTGCATGGCGCGGTCAAGGGCCCACGGGAACAGGTAGGAGGCCAGATACCTAGGGTGGTATTTCGCATTCACGAAGCGCCAGACGAATCGCTTTGTTCTCAAGGGGCTGATGAAGTCGGTCCAGCGGACGTAGCAGCGATTGACCCAGGAGTGGACCCTCGAGCTGGCCACCGGCGGGAGCTTGCCGCGGCGCAGCCATGCCGTGCGGTTCTGCCGAATCCACTCGAGGTAGTCGGGCAGCGCGCCCGGCGTCAGTAGCTCGCGGTTGCCTGCGAACGGGTTCACCGTCACCGCGCGCTTGCGCGTGCCGAAGGCTTCTCTCGGGAGGCCGGCCTCCTCGCCGATACGCCGGCAAATTGGCCGGCTATAGGGCCCGGACACGTCCCACGGGCGCATCTCTTCCGAGCAGCTTAACGCGTGGATGTCGCCGATCTGCCTTGCGCCCCAGAAGGGGACCGCACAGTTGATGAACGGAACCCACAAACGGTACTCCGTGAGGGCGAGCCCGGAGGGATCGCCGCGTACGATTTGATCACTAAGATCGATCGGGTGGTCCGGGGACGACCGTCCCCATACCTTGTCCCCATGATAGCCAGTCAGAAGCACGCGACCGCGCAGGAGCTCCTCGGCCGCTTTGAACGGGAGGTCCTCGGCGGAACTGTACGACGCGATGAACGGCACCTCGGGGCGGTCCGCGTTTCGCCACGCGTCGCGCGAGATCCGGTGTGCGCGCAGACCGAGCATTGCCGCTACCGTCGCGCCCGAGTCTTCGTCGCCGCCACGGGCTCGATCGACGGTCAGGACCTCGGTCAACCCATGAGCCTTCGCCAGTACGCTGACGGTTGTCGAGTCATACCCCGAGGACAGAGTGCCCAGCAAGCGAAGCGGGAACCGTCTGGCGGAATCGGCCGAGTTCGCGGCCACCGCCGCGAGGCTCTCATCGAGAAAGGTCCGGTACTTCTCGAAAGTCGAGAAATCACGAGGTGGTACCGGCTTCGGTTCCCGGTTCAAGCTGGTGCCGTCCCAGGTGAGGTTGTCGAAGTAAACCAGATCGACCGGCCCGAGCGAGGTCGAGAGCGAGCGCTTGTAGCGGTTCAGGCCCTGAATGATCGTCGCCGCGTCGTCATAGTACCGACGATAGGTTGGATCGACATGGGCACCGACGGCAGCCAGCAGACAGGCGAGCGAGTTCGAAACCCAGGCGGTGTGGCCCCGAGTGAACGTTTGAAGACGGTCTACCGTCGAGCCGGAGGAGACGAAGGTAAGAGTGCTGCCGCGGCGCCGCCCTGCACTACCCGCAACGATGTCGGTTCGGTCGATGCCGCCAGCGGCGTACTCTCCGTCCCAGACCGCCTCACCGAACCAATCGTCCGCGATCTCGACCGCGGCACCATGCAGGACGGAGACGGTGTTCGACGAGGCGTCGAGTCGCGCGAGCCAGGCCAGCGGGGGCCAGTGCGATTGAAGACTGAATTGGAGGTCGGGCACCCGTGCCACTCGTTTCCCCGCTCGCCTAACTCACGACACGGCGGAATGAGCCATCCTCGGCTGATCCGCGTTTTCGTCACGTCGCTACCTCGATCATGTTACACGCCTTACCTAGGTCGCCTTCTCGGAAGCGGTAAGGGCAGATCGAGGAGAAGACCATGCCCTATGCAGCAAGCGATTGCGCGGCTCGGTCTCGGCCGCTCCCACCGCGTGGTCATGCGCCGGATCCAAGTGGCTTGCGAGCCCTGACGAACGCGCTCATGAACTTGCCATCGACGGCGCCTAGGTCGATGCCCGAGCCGTCCTGCCGTAGGAAGTCTTTGGCATCCTCGGCGCGATAGATCCGGGTGGGCTCGAGGTCTACCCCTTCAAACCCTGCCCTCGCGAGCTTCGCGCGATACTCACTCTCCTCAAGCGCGCCCGCCACGCACCCGATCCACATTTCGAGACTCTCCCTGATCTGGTCGGGTACCTTCCCGCGCACGACCACATCGGATACCGCGAAACGTCCGCCGGGACGAAGTACCCGAAACGCCTCCGTGAACACCCGGTCCTTGTCGGCCGAGAGATTAATGACACAATTCGAGATGATCACATCCACGGAGCTGTCCGGAAGCGGGATGGCCTCGATCTCGCCCTTGAGGAACTCTACGTTGTCAGCGTGGGCCCTGCGCTGATTCTCGCGCGCCAGGGCCAACATCTCCTCAGTCATGTCGAGGCCGTAGGCTTTCCCGGTCGGTCCCACGCGCTGGGCCGACAGCAGCACATCGATTCCGCCGCCCGAACCCAGGTCGAGCACGACCTCCCCAGCCCTCAGTTCCGCCAGTGCGGTCGGGTTGCCGCAGCCGAGCGAGGCCGAGACCGCGTCGGCGGGAAGGGCCGCTGTCTCGTTGGCCGAGTACAGGTTCGAGGTGATCGGATCCGCAGCGTGACGTTCACCACACGCGCTGCCGGAGCAACACGAGGCGTCACCTCCGGCCACCACCTGCAGCGCCGCTTTGCCGTACTTCTCCTTCACGATCTCCTTGATGTCTCGGTCCGCCATACGCTCCTCCCTCCTCCTCAGGACGCGCAGCCATCGCGGTCACCGAATCTCGAGCGTCATGAAGACGCTATTCGGGTCCGGACGATAGTCGGCGAATGGTGCACACTCCACAAACCCGTGACGTCGATACAGTTCGCGCGCCGGAATGAAGTACGGCCACGATCCGGTCTCCAGGCTCAATCGAGACAGCCCAAAATGCCGCGCCCGCCCGATAATGTGCTGCAGCATAGCGGTCGCGACGCCACGTCGACGATTCGCCTCGTCGGTGTGCATGGATTTAATTTCTCCATGGGAGTCGGAGAGCCGCTTCAACGCGCCAATGCCGAGGACGAGGTCCCCATTCCAGGCGGACCAAAACTGAATGCTGGGCGCTCGCAGCCTGCTTGGATCGAGCGCGTGCGCACTCCCTACCGCGGTTTGGGCCCGCGCGCTCGTGAAGTGGTAGACGAGCAACGCCTGAACACGGGGGTCGTCCAGCCCGCCTTCTATGATCTTCATCGAACCGGCCTGATCATCCAGTTGTCAGGAACAACATCATGAGCGCCGACCGTCCACTCATGGAACATGGTTTAGGCCAACCGAGCGGTTGGCTGAGTCGCGCACCCCATGCGCCGCCGGGTGGCGTCGGCAACACGCCGCACCGCGTCCGCAATGTCGTCACGCACTTCGGCGGGGAATGCCGCGAGTAGCTGAGTGCGCTCGGCGATGCGGTCCGCCCGGATCCGGTCATGGAGCCGCCGGCCGGCAGACGTGACGTCCAGCAACACGGAGCGCGCATCCACCGGGTGGGCGGTGCGGCCCACGTAACCCTTGCGCTGAAGGGTAGAAACCACGCGACTCGCCGTACTTTTGTCGAGGGACAGATCAGCAGCAAGCGCCTTGAGTGTGGACGGCCCGCGACGAATCAGAGCCTCGAGTGCATAGCACTGACTGAGCGAGATGTCATGGCAGCAGATACGGTCACGCTCACCGACGAGGTAGGCGCGGACGAAATCCGACAGCGCCTCGTGGAAGGCCTCGCCCTGCCGCTGAAGGAGCGCTCGATCCGTGGGCCGCATATTTGCTACTAGCAACTATATGCCTTGCCCCCCCCGACTGTCAACGCATGAATCTCCCCACCTGGTCTGTGCCGCCATGAGTCATGTCTGAGAAAATGGGTCAGTGGCCGACCAGGGCATCGTCGTCCTCGGCATCCCGATACCGTCGTCCTCGCCGGCATTCCTCAGCGTCGTAACCGTGCATGTGGCCGCGGGGCTGGTCTGTACCGTGGCGGGCTTGGTCGCCATGCTCAGCCCCAAGCGCGCCGGAGCGGTGGGCCGACTGGCGAGGCGGCGCCTATGGCGCGGATGGCTCCGGGTTCACGTCACCGGCATGGCGATCTCGTACATCCTGCTCCTCACCGCGTTCTACGTGGACAATGGGCCACAT